>Ga0310813_10000035_pt1 | contig 108078 bp, 105 predicted proteins | sample YN3metagenome_FD_203086 | JGI IMG/M metagenome (GOLD analysis project Ga0310813, IMG submission 203086) | Soil microbial communities from experimental microcosm in Duke University, North Carolina, United States - YN3 | ecosystem: Engineered > Artificial ecosystem > Soil microcosm >... | reverse complement strand
GACGGGCTATGGCATCTCGACCCTGTCGATGACCTTCCAGCCGCAGCTTGACCTGCCCAACAGCACCATCCGCGTCGGCCTGGCGCCGGGCACCACGCTCGACCAGACCAAGGCGGTGACGGCGCGCGTGTCGGAGATCGTGCGGCGCAACCCCAACGTCGAAAACGTCTTCCAGCGCAGCTTCACCTCGTCGGCCTTCCTCAACGTCGTCTACAAAAAGGACCGCGAGCAGAAGAGCTACGAGATCGAACGCGAGATCACGCCGCAACTGGCGCAGATCGCCGACGCGCAGGTCAATTTCCTCAGCCAGGGCGGCGGCGGACCGGGCGGCGGGGGCCGTCCTGTGACTCTGTACCTCGGCGGCGACGATCCGGTCCTGTTGAACCAGGTCGCCAACACGCTGTCGGACCAGATGGGCACCATCCCGATGCTGGTGGCGCCGCGCGTGCAGGGTGACGTCGTCCGTCCCGAAATCCGCATCAAGCCGCGTTTCGATCTGGCCGCCGACCTCGGCGTCAGCACGCAGGCGCTGGCCCAGACCATCCGTGTCGCCACCATCGGCGACATCGACCAGAACAGCGCCCGCTTCTCGCTGTCCGATCGCCAGGTGCCGATCATCGTCAGCCTCGACCGATCGCAGCGGCGCGACCTGTCGACGCTCGAGAACCTGCCGGTGCCGACGTCCAGCGGCGGATCGGTACCCCTGAAGTCGGTGGCCGAAATCACTTTCGGCTCGGGCCCGGTAACGGTGCAGCGCACCAACCAGGTGTATCGCATCGCGGTCGGTGCCGACCTTGTCCCCGGCGCGATCAGCGGCGACGCTTACAAGCAGATCGACCAGCTGCCGATCATGCAGAAGCTGCCGGCGGGCGTGTCGCGCCTCACACTGGGTGATCAGAAGTGGCAGGGCGAGCTCATCATGAACTTCGTCATCGCGGTGTTCGCCGGCATTGCGCTGGTGTTCGCGGTGCTGGTGCTGCTCTATCGCCGCTTCCTCGCGCCGCTGGTCAATCTCGGCTCGCTGCTGCTGGCGCCGCTGGGCGCGGTGATCGCGCTGCACATCGCGGGTCAGCCGCTCAGCCTGCCGGTGTTCATCGGCCTCCTCATGCTGTTCGGCATCGTCGCCAAGAACTCGATCCTGCTGGTCGATTTCGCGGTGGAAATGATGGACCATGGCATGACCAAGCACGAAGCGATCGTCGAGGCCGGGCACAAACGCGCCCAGCCGATCGTCATGACCACCGTCGCGATGGTCGCGGGCATGATCCCGATCGCGCTCAGCCTGACCGGCGACGGCAGCTGGCGCGCCCCGATGGGCGTCACCGTGATCGGAGGGCTGATCATGTCGACCTTCCTGACGTTGCTGCTGGTCCCGGCCTATTTCAGTATCGCGATCGACATCGAGACGTGGATCGGAAGCAAGCTTGGTCGCCGGCTCAGCGCCACGGCGCACGAAGTGCCCGACCGGGTCGGAGAACCGCGTGCGCCGGGGGCCTTTCCGCAACCCGCGGAGTGAACCCGAAGGGCCGTTCGGCTATTGAGTGGTCCGGATGACACGTTCCGGACCACTTTCCCGCTTCAATCCCAGCCAGCCCGGCGCGCAGGGCATGAAGGTTGTCGCGACCGGCCTGCTGGTCGTCATGGCCGGCCTCTTCGTGCTCTCCCGCGCGCTCGAACCCCGCTATCCCTGGCTGGGGCTGGTCAAGGCGTTCGCCGAAGCGGCGATGGTCGGCGGCCTCGCCGACTGGTTCGCCGTCACCGCCCTGTTCCGCCATCCACTCGGCCTGCCGATCCCCCACACCGCGATCATCCCGCGCAACAAGGACCGCATCGGCCTCACCCTAGCCAATTTCATCCGCGACAATTTCCTGGTCGCCCGCGTGGTCGCCCGGCGGATGCGCGGGATCGACGTCGCCGCCGCCGCCGGCCGCTTTCTCCGAGCGCCCTCGGGCGAAGGCACCCGGATCCGCCGCGGCGCCTCGCGCCTCATCGCCGACCTGTTCGAAGCGCTCGATGACGAGCGGCTGGGCGGCATCGTCAAAGGCGCCATTTCGCAGCGGCTCGCCAAGACCGAAGTCTCCCCCCTGCTCGGCGCCGCCCTCGCCTCGGCGATCGAGGACAATCGTCACGTCCCGATGCTCGAAGCCGCGATCCGCGCCCTGTCGCGCGCGCTCGACGCCAACGAATCGCTCATCCGCGATATGGTGAAGCGCCGCGCCAGCTGGGTGCTGCGCCTCGCCGCGCTCGACGAAAAACTCGCCGACGCCATCGTCGAAGGCCTGCGCAAGCTGACGCTCGAAGTCAGCACCGACCCCGATCATCCGATGCGCGCCAAGATGGTGGAAGCGCTCGCCGACCTCGCGCACGATCTCCAGCACAAGCCGGAAACCCGCGCCCGGGTCGAACAGTGGAAGGAGGAACTGCTTTCCAACCGCTCGGTCGCGCAATGGCTCGACCGCTTGTGGCAGAAAGGCCGCGCCTCGATCATCGCCGCCGCGCGCAATCCCGATGCGGCGCTGGCCGGGCGGATGGGCGAAGTGCTGCGCTCGGCCGGCTCGACCCTCGAAGGCGATCCCCGCATCCGCCGCGCGGTGAACCAGTTCGTCCGCCGCGCCGCCGCCGGCATGGCGGCAAGCTACGGCGGCGCGATCGTCAGCCTGGTCAGCGACACCATCCGCGGCTGGGACGCCCGCACCGTGACCGAACGCCTCGAATCCGCCGTCGGCCGCGACCTTCAATATATCCGCATCAACGGTACCCTGGTCGGCGGCTTCGTCGGCCTGGTGCTGCACTTCCTCGACACGCTCTAGGCCGAAGCGCTAGAGGGCGTCGCCATGAGCACCGAGCCCCGCACCTTTACCGTCGCCGCGGACGACGACGGCATCCGGCTCGACCGCTGGTTCAAGCGGCACATGGGCGAGGAAGTCAGCTTCAACCTCGTTTCGCGCTGGGCCCGCACCGGGCAGCTTCGCGTCAACGGCGAAAAAGCGACGCCGGGCGACCGGATCGAAGCGGGCCAGACCATCCGCATCCCGCCGCGCGACGCTCAGCCGGCGCGCAGCGCGCGGCCCCAGCGCGTCCTCGAACCGCTGACCGACGACGAGCGCAGTTTCGTTCAGGAAATGGTGATCGAGACGACCCCCGACGCCTTTGTCCTGAACAAGCCGCCCGGCCTCGCCACGCAGGGCGGGACCAAGACCGACCAGCATTTGGACCGCCTGCTCGACGGCCTCGCCGACGAAGAAGGCAACCGGCCCAAGCTGGTCCACCGCCTCGACAAGGATACCAGCGGCGTCCTGCTGGTCGCCCGCTCGGCCCGCAGCGCGGCTTATTTCTCGAAAAGCTTCTCCGGCCGCACCGCGCGCAAGGTCTATTGGGCGATCGTGGTCGGCGACGTCGGGCCGGACGAAGGGCTGATCGACGCGCCGCTGGCCAAGCAGCCCGGCACCGGTGGCGAGAAGATGCACGTCGCCGAAGACGGCCAGCCCGCCCGCACCCGCTTCCGCGTGATCGACCGCGCCGGCACCCGCGCCGCCTTTGTCGAGCTGCAGCCGCTGACCGGCCGCACCCATCAGCTCCGCGCGCACATGGCCTATCTTGGGCACCCGATCGTCGGCGATGCCAAATATGGCGGGGCCGAGGCGTTCCTCACCGGCGGGGTCAGCCGCAAGCTCCACCTCCACGCGCGCCGGCTCAAGATCGACGCGCCGGGCGGCAAGGAGATCGACGTCGCAGCCGAGCTTCCGCCACACATCGCCGAAAGCCTCGCGACCCTCGGCTTCGAGGCACGCGACGGCGACAACATGCCGCTCGACCGCCCCGACCCGGCCAAGAGCCCCGAAGTCCAGGCCCGCCGCAAGGCCGCCGCCGCCAAGACCGCGCGCAAGGAGCGTAAAGGCGAACGTCGCGGGCGCGGCGCGTCATCGGCACCGGCCAAGGGCAGCCGCCCCAAAGGCCCGCCGAAAGGCCGCGGCCGGTGATCCGCTGCGCGGTCTTCGATTGCGACGGGACCCTGGTCGATTCGGGCGGCACCATCCACCGCGCGCTCGGCCTCGCCTTCGCCGAGCACGGGCTCGAACTCCCGCCCCGCCAGCAGGCGCAGCGGGTGATCGGCCTGTCGCTGGTCGAGGCTATGGCCGAGCTTGCCCCCGACCATGATGCCGACCTTCACGGCCGTATGGCGCAGACCTACAAGGACGCATTCGTCACCCTGCGTGGGCAGCAACAGGTCGAGGAACCGCTTTACGACGGTATCCTGCCGCTGCTCGACGCGCTGGAAGAGCGCGGCTGGCTGCTCGCGGTCGCCACCGGCAAGTCCGACCGCGGCCTCCGCCACTGCCTTACCGCCCACGGCCTCCATGCGCGCTTCCTCTCGCTCCAGACCGCCGACCGCCACCCCTCCAAGCCGCATCCCTCGATGACCCTGCAAGCGCTGGCCGATTGCGGCGCCGACCCCGAGCATTCGGTCGTCATCGGCGACACTGGCTGGGACATGCGCATGGCCAAGGCCGCCGGCGCCCATGCGATCGGCGTGCTGTGGGGCTATCATGACGAGGCGGAGCTGCTGGCCGCCGGCGCCGATACCATCGCCGCCCGTCCGGCCGACGTGCTCGACCAGGCAGAGCAGCTGGTAAAGGCCGCCGCATGACCTCGAACGACGACCTGTGGCGCAAGCGCTTCGGCATCTTCGCTCTGCTGCGTATTTCGGGGCTGCTGCTGTTCTTCCTCGGCATGGCCATCGTCTTCAGCGACCTCGTCCGGCCCGGCGGCGCGCTGGGCCTTGGCATGGTGGTGATCGGCTGCGGCCTGGTCGAAGCGCTGCTGGGCCCCGTGCTGCTGCGCCAGCATTGGGAAAAGACCGACCGGCGATGAAGCGCTTCTGGAAAGACGTCTCGGCTGTCGCCGACGAGGCGGGTTACTGGCGGATCGAACTCGACGGCCGCCCCGTCCGCACCCCCGCCCGAGCCTTGCTGCTGCTTCCGGGGCAAGAACTCGCGACCCAGACAGCCGCCGAATGGCAGGCCGCGGGCGAAGTGGTCGATCCGCGCGCGATGCCGCTCACCGGCCTCGCCAATGCAGCGATCGATCATGCCGCGCCCAAGCCGGACGCCTTCGCCAGCACTCTCGCTCGCTACGCCGCCAGCGATCTCCTCTGCTACCGCGCCGATTCACCCACCAAGCTGATCGCCGCGCAGGCCAAGGCGTGGGACCCGCTGCTCGGATGGGCCCGGCGCCGCTTCGATGTCGATTTCCGCGTCACCAGCGGCATTGCGCCCGTCGACCAGCCGCGGGCAACGCTCGACCAACTGACCCAGGCCGTCCACGCCCTCGACCCCTACCGCCTCGCCGGCCTCTCGCCGCTCGTCACCATCGGCGGCTCGCTGGTCGCCGCGCTGGCCCTGCTGGAGGGCGCGGTCACGGCCGACGAGGCGTGGACTGCGGTCAGCCTCGACGAGCGTTGGCAACTCGAGCAATGGGGCGCCGACGAAGAAGCCGAACGCGCTCTCGGTCTTCGCGAAAAGGATTTCCGCGCCGCTGCCCGCTTCCTGTCGCTCCTGCCCTAATTGGGCTTTTCAACCAGCTGCCGGACGAAATTCAGCAGGTAAGGCTGGCGCTCCCGCCGCAGCCGCTCGGCCGCGACGATCGCCTTCACCTTGGCGGCGCAGCGCTCCACGTCCTCATTGATCAGGACGTAATCATATTCGGCCCAATGCCCGATTTCGGCCGCCGCGCGCTTCATCCGGAAGTCGATCACTTCAGGCTCGTCGGTGCCGCGCCCTTCCAGCCGCCGCTGCAATTCGGTCATCGACGGCGGCAGGATGAAGATTTTCACCAGGTCGGTGCGGAAGGCATATTCGAGCTGCTGTGTGCCCTGCCAGTCGATGTCGAACAAAGTATCGCGGCCCGCCTTCAGCGCTTCCTTGATCGGCTCCTTGGGGCTGCCGTAGCGATGGCCGAAGACATAAGCCCATTCGGCCAGCTCGTCCGCTTCCACCAGCGCTTCGAACTCGGCGTCGCTGACGAAATGATAATCGACGTCGGCGACCTCGCCCTCGCGAATCGCGCGGGTGGTGGCGCTGATCGACATGGTGATTGTGGGATCTTCCTCCATCAGCATCCGGCTGATGGTCGATTTACCCGCCCCCGACGGCGAAGACAGCACGATCAGCAGGCCGCGGCGGGTGCGAAGCGAAGAATCCATGCGCGCTCTTGCCGTCAGCGGCCCGCCAGCGTCAATGCTGCATCTGCGAACAAAAGTCTTGAAATCTTGTGCGGCGCATTATATTGTGCACTGCAACAAGGGAAGAATGATGACCGACACTGTGAATAACGAGACCATCGAAGCCGCCGTCGAACAGGCCGAGCCCGTTGAGGCTGCCGTCGTCGACGCGGTGAAGAAGGTGAACGCGCGCCGGGTCAAGACCGAGCGCAAGCCGCGGGCCCGCAAGGCCGCCGGTGGCCAGACCGTCAAGACCAACACGCCGCGCGCCCCGAAGGCCGCGCCCCAGATCGAGGACACGACCATGAACTTCAACCCGACCAACGCTTTCAGCAACTTCCAGCCGTTCGCCGCCGTGCCCGGCATGGATCGCCTCCAGAACCTGTTCGCCGACGCCGGCAGCAAGGGCCAGGAAGCGATCGAAAAGGGCCGCAAGGGCGCCGAGGAAATGGTTGAGCTGACCCGCGCCAACGTCGAAGCGGTCGTCGAGGCCGGCAAGATCGCCGCCACCGGCGCCAAGACCGTCGGCGAAGACGCGCTGGGCCGCGTTCGCGAAGGCATCGAGCAGAACGTCGCCGAGCTGAAGAGCCTGGCGCAGGCGTCGAGCCCAACCGAATTCTTCCAGCTGCAGACCGAGATCGCCAAGTCGAACTTCGACCGCATGGTTGCCAGCTTCAGCCAGCTGACCGAAGCGTCGGTCAAGCTTGCCGGCGAAGCGATCCAGCCGCTGTCGAACCGCGCGGCGCTGAACGCCGAAAAGATCAACGAGCTGACTGCCTGACAACTCCTCCTCCTCCTGTCAGGTATTCACTGCGGCCGCCCCCGGCGTATCTTGGGGGCGGCCGCTTCCATTTGTGCGGCGAATGAACGCAGTCTCCGCCTTGGCAAGCCGACACCCTGTCCCCTATTTAGGCCCGCAATGATTCAGCGCATCATCATGGCTGGCGAAGACGACCGCCCCGGCAAGGGCGACGGCGTCGAGGAGATCGAGCGCGGGGTCGTCACCCGCACCCGTCCCAAGACGCGCAAGCCCAGCAATTACAAGGTGCTGATGCTGAACGACGATTACACGCCGATGGAATTCGTCGTTCTTTGCCTTCAGCAATTCTTCTCGATGAGCATCGAGGACGCGACCCGGGTCATGCTGCAGGTCCATCAGCAGGGCGTCGGCGTATGCGGCGTCTTCACCTACGAAGTTGCCGAAACCAAGGTCAGCCAGGTCATCGACTTCGCGCGGGAAAACCAGCACCCGCTCCAGTGCACGCTCGAAAAGGCCTGAACAGCCGGCCCCTTGCACCCCCAGAGCGAAGTTCTAAACGCCGCTGATGGACTCCATCGTCATCCAGGGCGGCAAGCGGCTCGAAGGCATCATCCCGATCTCGGGCGCAAAGAACAGCGCGCTGACGCTCCTCCCCTGCGCCATTCTCACCGACGAAAAGCTGACGCTCAGCAACCTGCCGCGGCTCGCCGACGTCGACAGCTTCGGCCATCTCCTCAACGAGCTTGGCGTCTCGACCAAGATCGAGGGCCTGAAGAAGGGCGAGATCGGCCGGCGCATGACGCTGCAGGCCGAAACGCTCGTCTCCACCGTCGCGCCCTATGACATGGTGCGCCGGATGCGCGCGTCGATCCTGGTCCTGGGGCCGCTGCTTGCCCGCGCCGGCGACGCCACCGTGTCGCTGCCGGGTGGCTGCGCCATCGGCGACCGGCCGATCGACCTCCACCTCCAGGCACTGGAAGCAATCGGCGCCGAGATCGAGCTTGCAGCGGGCTTTGTCCGGGCCACCGCGCCCAAGGGCGGACGCCTGCCGGGTGGCGACTTCACCTTCCCGGTGGTGTCGGTCGGCGCGACTGAGAATGCGGTCATGGCCGCCGTTCTCGCGAGCGGCCGGACCAATCTCTACAACGCCGCGCGTGAACCCGAGATCGTCGACCTCTGCCGCCTGCTCCAGAAGATGGGCGCGCAGATCGAGGGCGAAGGCAGTCCCCACATCAAGATCGAGGGCGTCGAAAAGCTGCACGGCTGCACCTATTCGGTGATGCCCGACCGGATCGAAGCGGGCAGCTACGCCTGCGCGGCGGGGATCACCGGTGGCAGCCTCGACCTTCACGGCATCGTACCCGAAGACATGCTGGCGACCACCAACGCGCTGGCGCAGGCCGGGCTGATGATCGAGTTCCACGACAAGGGAATGAAGGTCAGCGCCGACGGGCCGCTGAAGCCCCTCGCTCTGTCCACCGCCCCCTTCCCCGGCTTCGCCACCGACATGCAGGCGCAATTCATGGCCATGCTGTGCCGCGCCAAGGGCGAGAGCTTCCTCGAAGAAACCATCTTCGAGAACCGCTACATGCACGTCCCCGAACTTCGCCGCATGGGCGCCAACATCGACGTGCGCGGCCGCTCGGCGATCGTTCACGGCGTTGAGGGCATGACCGGCGCCAAGGTGATGGCAACCGACCTCCGCGCCTCGATGAGCCTGATCATCGCCGGTCTCGCTGCCGAGGGCGAAACCGAGGTGCTGCGCGTCTACCATCTCGACCGCGGCTACGAACGGCTCGAGGAAAAGCTGTCGGCGGTCGGTGCCACCATCGAACGCCGCGGCGGCGGCTGAGGACCAGATCATGACCGAACACACGATCACCCACGAGTTTCGCGGCCAGGCGCTGCACAGCGTCTTCGTCGACGCCGGCGAGCGCCCGCGTGGCACGGTCATCATCGTGCCGACTTTTTGCGGGGTCAGCGACCTCGAACGCGGCTTCGCGGAGAAGCTCGCCGAGCGCGGCTTCGCCTGCCTGATCGCCGACCTGTGGGGCAAGAGCTACAATCCCGCCACCGAGCGCGACGCCGCCTTCGCCCACATGACCGAGCTCAAGTCGGACCGCGCTGCCCTGCGCGACCGGATGCTTGACCTCGTCGAAGTGGCGACAGCACAGGACGGCACCGACCCCGCCCGCATCGCCGCCATCGGCTTCTGCTTCGGCGGCCTCTGCGTCCTCGACCTCGCCCGCTCGGGCGCGGACATCGCGGGCGTGGCAAGCTTCCACGGCCTGTTCGACGCCCCCGACCTTGCCCCCCAGCCGATCAAGGCCAAGGTCCTCGCGCTGCACGGCTGGAACGATCCGATGGTGCCGCCAGACGCGGTCGTCGCGCTCGCCAAGGAACTGACCGACGCGGGCGCCGACTGGCAGATCCACGGCTACGGCCACACCGGCCACGCCTTCACCAACCCCGGCGCCGCCGCGCTCGGCATCCCGAACGTCGATTACAGTCCCACCGCATCGCGCCGCAGCTGGGCCGCGCTGTACGATTATCTGGACGAGCTGTTCGGGTGACCGCCTACGTCGCGCTTCTCCGCGCGGTAAATGTCGCGGGCACCGGCAAGCTGCCGATGGCGGAGCTGAAGCGGATGGGCGAGGAATGCGGGTTCGATCATGTCCGCACCTTCATCGCCAGCGGCAATCTGCTCTTCACCAGCGAGGACAGCGAAAAGCAGGTCCAGGCCTGCATCGCCGCCCGGATCGCCGACTTCTTCGGGCGGGACATTCCGGTGTTCGTGCGTTCCGCAAGGGAAATGGCCGACCTCGCCGCCCGCAATCCCTTCACCGACAAGGGCAGCCGCGTCATGGCCCACGTCATCGATGCCGAACCGACGCAAGCGATGCTCGACGACGCCCGTAACGTCGCCGGCGAGCGCACGGCGCTAGGCCCCCGCGCGATTTACGTCAGCTATGGCGAGGGCATCGGCTCGACCAAATTGAAACTCCCCGCCGTGGCCGCCGGCACCGCGCGCAACATGAATAGCGTCGCCAAGATCGCCGCCCTGCTGGACGCCCTGCCATGACCGACGCCGAAGCCGGCCGCCGCCTGCGCGCTCTCGCCAAAGAAATCGCGCGTCACAACAAGCTCTACCACGACCAGGACGCGCCCGAGATCAGCGACGCCGATTATGACGCGCTGGTCCGCGAGAACAACGAACTGGAAGCGGCTTTCCCTCACCTGATCCGCGCCGATTCCCCCAATGCGCAGGTCGGCGCCGCGCCGTCGACCGCGCTGGCCAAGGTCACGCACGCCCGGCCGATGCTGAGCTTGGATAACGCCTTCAGCGCCGAGGACGTCCACGATTTCGTCCGCCGCGTCCGCCGCTTTCTGTCGCTTCCCGAAAGCGAGCCGGTCGCGCTGACGGCCGAGCCCAAGATTGACGGCCTGTCCGCCTCGCTCCGTTACGAAAACGGCGCCCTCGTCCTCGCCGCCACCCGCGGCGATGGCACGATCGGCGAAGACGTCACCGCCAACGTTCGCACGATTCCCGACATTCCGCAGATGCTGACCGGCGCGCCAGACATTCTGGAGGTGCGCGGCGAGGTCTATATGTCGAAAGCCGACTTTGCCGCCCTCAACGAGCGCCAGACGGTCAGCGGCGGCAAGGTGTTCGCCAACCCTCGGAACGGCGCCGCCGGCTCGCTGCGCCAGAAGGACCCCGCCGTCACTGCCGCCCGTCCCTTACGCTTCCTCGCCCACGGCTGGGGCGAATTGTCCGAGCCGCTCGGCGCCACTCAGGCCGAGGCAGTCGAACGCCTCCGCACACTCGGCTTCCCCGTCGACGAGCGCTTTGGCCTGTTCGCCGACGCCGACGCAGCGCTCGCCCATTACGCCGCCATCGAGCATGCCCGCGCCGACCTGCCCTTCGACATTGATGGCGTGGTCTACAAGCTCGACCGCCTCGACTGGCAGGAGCGTTTGGGCTTCGTCGGGCGCGCCCCGCGCTGGGCGATCGCCCATAAATTCCCGGCCGAGAAAGCCGAGACGACGCTCGAACGGATCGAGATCCAGGTCGGCCGCACCGGCAAGCTGACCCCGATCGGCCGCCTGACGCCCGTCGGCGTTGGCGGTGTGATCGTCAGCAACGTCACCCTCCACAATCGCGACGAGATCGCCCGGCTCGGCGTCCGAGAAGGCGACCGGGTCCGCATTCAGCGCGCCGGCGACGTCATCCCGCAGGTGGTCGAGAACCTCACCCGCGACGAGGACCGCCCGGCGTTCGTCTACCCCGACCACTGCCCCGCCTGCGGCTCCGAGGCCGTGGCCGAAGAAGGCGAAGTCGACATCCGCTGCACGGGCGGCCTCGTCTGCCCCGCCCAGCGGCTGGAGCGGCTCAAGCATTTCGTCAGCCGGGGCGCGATGGACATCGAGGGGCTGGGCGAAAAGACCATCGTCGAATTCGTCGACGCCGGCCTGATCGAAAAGCCCTCCGACATCTTCCGTTTGCGGCGTGAGCAGATCCTCGGCCGCGAAGGCTGGAAAGAGAAAAGCGTCGACGCCCTCCTCGCCGCGATCGAGGCACGCAAGGGCTTCGACAGCGCCCGCCTGCTGTTCGGCCTCGGCATCCGCCACGTGGGCATCGTCACCGCCCGCGACCTGCTGAAATGCTTCGGCACCGTCGAGGCGTTGCAGGCGGCGGCGATGGGCGAGAACGGCACCGCCGAACTGTCGGCGGTCGAGGGCGTCGGCCCGGTGGTCGCCGAAGCGGTCCACGATTTCTTCCACGAAGCCCACAACCGCGACGAAGTCGCCGCCCTGCTCGACCTCGCTTCCCCCGCTCCGTTCGTCAGTCAGGCGCGCGAGACCGAATGGAGCGGCAAGACAATCGTCTTCACCGGCAGCCTCGAAACTATGAGCCGCGACGAAGCCAAGGCGCAGGCCGAACGCCTCGGCGCCCGCGCCGCCGGCTCGGTCAGCGCCAAGACCGATCTCGTCGTCGCAGGGCCGGGCGCGGGGTCGAAGCTCAAGAAGGCCGAAGAGCTCGGCATCCGCGTCGCGACCGAAGAGGAATGGGCGCAGATCGTGGCGGAGGCGTGAGCATCGCGGGCGGGCGCTCGATTTCGCGAAGCCTAGCCTTGCGATGATCCTCCAAACCGACGCCGACCCGGCGGACTTTTCCAAAGCCGGCAATCACGCAGCGGTGGCACCGGCCTTTGCCCAGAAATTCGGCCGCCAGCCACTGCCCATCACCGACCCCGCGGCGACGATCAACGATCTCATCTTCGCGCGCATGATCGATCCCGAATGGACCGCGCTCGAACGCAAGCTGGTCGACAAGGTCACCGCGAAGGAAGAAGCGCTGCGCCTGTTTCCCGGTCTGCGGATCGCCCCAACGCTGGCGACCATCGACATGGCTGAAACTCCCTCGCCAGCCGATCTGTTCGACCGGTTGAGCGGCTTCATCGGCACCGACGCCATCGCCAAACCGGCACAGGCGAGCGGTGGCACCGTCTTCCTTCACCATGTCGCCGGGCCATCCGATCTCGCCGCGCTGCATGCCCTCGCGACCACCGATTACACGTCGGTGATGCGCGAGATGCAATATGCCGGCCTGCCGCGCCGCGTGATCGTGGAAGCGCTGATCCCGACCGCGGACGGCCTCCCACCCGACGATTACAAATTTCACTGCATCAACGGCGAACCCCTGTTGTGCCAGATCGACCACGCCCGGTTCGGTGAGCCCTGGGGCCGGATCTTCCGCGTGCCCGGCTTCGAGCCGATGGATGGCGACGACGGGCTCGCTTGGCCGGACAGCCTCCAGCGTCCCGACCCTCAGCAAATCGAAGCGATGATCGCCGCCGCCCGCGCGCTCTCAGCGCCCTTCGACTACGTCCGCGTCGATCTCTACAATGGCCTCGACGGCATCTATTTCGGAGAGCTGACCTTCACCCCGTCCGCCTCGCTCGGCATCGCCCCGTCCAGGCACGGCAGCCACCGGGTCTCGCCGACGCACCGTCTGTTCAGCCGCATCCTCATGGACGCGCTGCGCACCACCGCGCGCTAGCTGGAGGTTTCACCTGCTTGACGAATATTTGACAGCTTTGTGACATTATGATCTCCTGACGGTAATAAAGGAGATGACAATGCGCGCTGTGGTTCTGGCTGCTTCCCTGCTGCTGACGAGCGGCGCTGCGATTGCCCAGTCGACCGACACCCTGGTCGTGCAGGCCACCTATCCCGTGGCCGAAAACAGCCGGATCGTCTCCTTCGCCGACCTCCAGCTTTCCTCGCCCGAAGGCCGCGCCACGCTTCACAAGCGGGTCGCGATGGCGGTCTCCGACCTCTGCGACGCGCGCCGTTTCTCGGTCGCCGAGCCGCAGGATTCGATGAAGTGCTCGGCCGAGACCTGGGCCATGGTCAAGCCGCGCCTCGCCGCGCTGACCCCGCGCTTCGCTTCGCGCTAAGCGCTCCGCGTCAACACCAGGACGCGCCACTCACCGCTGCCGCCGTCGACCAGCCGGCAGCCCTCGGCCTGATAAGCGGCGGCGACCGCCTCCGCCTGCGTGTCGAGCAAACCCGACAAAAGCAGCGTTCCGCCCGGCGCGGTGGCGGCGGCGAAGGCAGGCGCAAGCTCGATCAGCGGGCCGGCGAGGATGTTGGCGATGAGCAGATCGAATGGCCCCCGCTGGGCAAGCGCGGGATGGTCCATTCCGTCGGCCACCGCCAACGCCAATTCTCCCGCGCCCTCGCCTAGCGGCACGCCGTTGAGCAGCGCGTTATCGCGGGTGACGTCGATGCTGACCGGGTCGATGTCCGTGGCGATCGCCCGCGCCCCGGGCCACCGCGCCAGCGCCGCAAAGGCCAGCAGCCCGGTGCCCGTCCCGATGTCGGCAACATTGGCGAAATCGCCGTCCATCCTGTCGAGCACCTCCAGGCACCCGCGCGTGGTGTGATGGTGCCCGGTCCCGAAGGCGAGGCCCGCGTCGATCAGGAAGTTGATCGCCCCTTCGCGCGGGGCATGGGTGGGCGTGCGGACGAAGAAGCGTCCGGCTTCGATCGGCTCCAGCCCGGCCTGGCTGCGCGTCACCCAATCCTCGTCGGCGAGCTCCTCGACCACCGGTTCCCCGCTCGCGAGGCCAGCCAGCACCGCCAGCTCGGCCGCGGTCGGCGCCTCCTCGAAATAGGCATGGAGGCGCCAGTCGTCCGGGCGATGCTCGTCGGGTTCGTCGGCGACGATCACCGGCGGGTTGGGATAGTCGCCGAAGGGCTCTTCCATCTCGCCCACCGCCTCGCCCTCGGCGCGGTTGCAGGGGATCGTGACCCGCCAGCTCATTTGCCAGCGGCTTCCTTGGCCAGCCGCTCGTCGAGGCCCTTGGCCTTGGCCGCCGCATACGTCTTGCACCCGGCCGGATCGAACAGCGCCGCCGCCCCGCCGGCAAAGCGGGCGGTCATGTTGCTGGCCGACGGATGCGGCGTCAGCAGGATATCGCATTCCAGCGCGGCGACCTTGGCGAAGCTGGCGCGAAAGGACGCGACCAGCTCGGGATGCGCCGAAAACTTGTAACCGTCGCGGCTGACCGGGCTCAGGCTGTCGGCATAGACCATGGTCCGGCACACGCCCCCGTCGCAGCTCACCCACTGCCAGCTGAGCGCGCCCGCCGTATGCCCGGGCGTCTCGACCGCGTTCAGCAGGATGCCGCCCAGCCGCACCGTATCCCCGCTCTTCACCACCCGCGCGACCGTCACCGGCGCCATCCTGGGCAGGATGCCGAACTGCGGATCGCTCGCCGGGATCATCCCCGTCCGCAGCACGGGTGCCGCGCCGGCCGAGGCGATCACGTCGGCGCCGGTCAGCGCCTGCATCCGCGCGAAGCCGCCGACATGGTCGTGATGTTCGTGGCTGTGGACGATATATTTGACGTCGGTCGGCTTGAATCCCAGCCGCCGGATATTGGCGGCGACCAGATCGGCGCCCGCTTCGGTGCCGCTGTCGATCAGCACGTGCCCGTCGCGGCTGGTCAGCAAGAGCGCGGTGATCCCGCAGGTCCCGACATAATAAGTGTTGCCGTGGATCCGCACCGGCGGCGCCGGCTCGTCCCACCCGTCGCGACCGGCGCATTCGCGGGCAAAGGCCGGCCCGGCGGTGGCCAGCGGCGCCGGATATTTGGGCGCAGGCTTCGCGCCGCCCAGCGGCACCATGATCTGCTGCATCGCCAGCAGTAGCGCGAGACTAACGGACATAGCTGGCTCCATTGACGTCGATCACGCTTCCGGTGGTGCTGGGTGGCGCGTCGGTCGCCAGCCAGCGGATCGTCTCGCCCACCTCCGCCGCGCTCGCCACCCGGCCGAGCGGGATGTCGGCAAGGATTTTCTCGCCGCCCCGGCTGGCGAGATATTCCTCGGTCATCTCGGTCACGGTGAAGCCCGGTGCCACGCCCCAGGCATAGATACCTTCGCCCGCGTGACCCCGGGCGATCGTCTTGGTTACGGCAATCAGCGCCGCCTTGGACGCCGCATAATGCCAATGCTGCGGCGAATCCCCGCGATAGCCGGCGCGGCTGGCGACATTGACGATACGCCCGCCGCCGTTCGCCTGAAAATGCCCGACCGCCAGCCGGCACAGGTCCGCCGCCGCCTGCAGATTGACCTGCATGGTCCGCGCCCACGACGCCTGCCATTCGGCCTCGGGCGCATCCTCGGCGATGCCCTCGTACACCCCGGCATTGTTGACCAGCGCATCGATCCGCCCGGCTTTCGCCAGCGCCTCGGCCCAGCAGGCTGCCGCAGCGGCGGGATCGGCGAAATCGGCGGCGAGAAGGCCGCCGCCCCCTTTGGTCGACGTTCCGATGACCTGGTGGCCAGCAGCGCTAAGCGCGTCGGCAGCGGCCTTGCCGATGCCCCGGCTCGCGCCGGTAAGAAGGATGTTCATCCCCCTTCCCTGTCATTGCGAAGCTTGCCCCGCAATGACCAACCGCCAATACTAGGCGGCGAAGCGGGCGATGAATTCGGCGGTGGCGACCTTGAATTCGCCGATCTGCTCGGAGAAGCGGCCAAAGCCCTGTTCCACCCCGTCGATGTCGCGCGCGACATTTTCGGTGTCGGAGCGGATGGCGGCGATGGTGCTGCTCATCGAATCGGCCGCCAGCGCGGTTTCGTCGACGGCGGCGGTAATCATGGTCACCGTCTGCGCCTGTAGTTCCATCGCCTGGCGGATGCGGTCGGCGCTGGTCTGCACTTCCTCGACGGTGCTCTGGATCGAGCCATTGGCTTCGACAGTCTGCTTGGTCGCCGAGGTGATCGCGGAAATCTTGGCCGTAATATCGTCGGTCGCTCGCGCCGTCTGGCTGGCGAGGCTCTTCACTTCCTGCGCCACCACCGCGAAACCGCGCCCGGCATCGCCCGCTCGGGCCGCCTCGATGGTCGCGTTGAGCGCAAGGAGATTGGTCTGCCCGGCAATGTCGCGGATCAGGCCGAGGATCGATTCGATCGCTTCGACATGCGCCGACAGCGCCTGGCTGACCTTGACCGCCTGACGCGCCTGGTCGCCCGCTCGGAGCGCCACGTCGGCAGCCGTCTCGACCTCCGACCGCGCATCCTCGATCGCGCGGATCAGCCCGGCCGCGGTATGCGCCGCCTCGCGCATCGCCACCGCCGATTGCTCGGCCGCCGCCGCCACTTCGCTGGTCTTGCCGAGCATCCCGCGGGTCGCCGCCGCGGTCTGGCTCGACTGGCTGCGCAACATGTCGCTGTCGCTGCTCGCCCGCGCCACCGACGCCACGACGCGGCGATTGAATTCCTCCGCCTTGGCCTGCCGCTCGCCGTCATGCTGCTGCTGCTGGAAATGAATGGCGTGGGCCACGAACACGTCGATCTCGACCATGCTGAGTTCGTGGATGGTCCGCGCCGCTGCCGCGCGATCGGCCGAATCGTCCATCAGCCGGCGGGACGCCTCGACCATCGCCTCGGCTTCGCCCGACAGGCCGGCGAGCAGGGTGGTCAGCGACACGTTCGCCGCCATCGCATCCTCGACATAACGCTTGGCGGTATCGACCCACTTGGTCTGGGTCAGCCGCAGGAATTTGTCACGCAAATAGGGGACGATCCGCTCGGCCAATTGCTCGAGCTTGGCGTCGTCGAACTGCTGGCGGTCGCCGCCATGCTCCCGGTACCGTTCCCAGAATTTACGCGCCACCGCGCGCTCGTCACCCTGCACCAGCGTCCACAAGGCGGCCGCCCGTTCGGGAAGGTCGCCCGCCGGGTCGAAGGCGCGAAGGCGGCGCTGGTGAGTGGCTTCACTGACGGGCATTGCGGCAAACACTCCTGGGCTTGAACTCCTGGCGACCTGCCTAGGCGCGATTGGTTAAGAGGCGGTTAGGCCGCGCAGCCCTGCGGCCTTTGGACTGCCTTGCCTCTCGGCCCCGTGCCGCCTAGTGCGAAGCGCATTCATCCAAGCCCTTTTCGCGTGGAGCCAATCGGACCGTCACATGGCGCGTAACACTGCAAGGCCGCTGTCGCCTCACCTCACCATCTGGCGCTGGGGCCCGCACATGCTGGTCTCCATCCTCCACCGCGCGACCGGCATCGGCCTGACCGTGGGCGGACTGCTGCTCCTGACCTGGTTCCTGCTGGCGCTGTCGGGCGGCGCGCAGGGGTGGGAAACTTTTACCGGCTTCCTCAACTGGAAGCTCGGCCCCGTGCCGCTGATCCTGCTCGGCCTGGTCGCGCTGACCTGGGCATTCTTCCAGCACACATTGTCGGGCATCCGCCATCTCATCATGGACATCGGCGCCGGCTTTGAACTGCGGACCAACAAGACGATGGCCTACATGACCATGATCGGCTCGGTGCTGCTGACCGCGGTCTTTTGGGCCGTGCTGTTGGGGAAAGGCGCATGACCGGCCCGAAGAATTTCGGCGGCCACGAGCGCAACGCGATCGCAGACGGCAAGACCCCGCTCGGCCGAGTGCGCGGATTGGGCTCGGCCGGTCACGGCGGCGAACATTGGATCAAGGAGCGCGTCTCCTCGGCCGCCCTGCTGCTGCTCGGCACTTGGTTCCTGGTCTCGCTGCTGCTGCTGCCCGACCTCCAGCCCTCGACCCTCGTCGGCTGGCTGTCGGGCCCGTTCGGCTTCGTGCCGATGGCGCTGTTCGTCTACCTTTGCTTCGAACACAGCCTCGAAGGCGTGAAGGTGGTCATCGACGATTACCAGGGTGACGAAGGCGGCCGCATGACGTGGCATCTCGTCAGCCTTTTCCTCCATGTAGGGGCCGGGGCGCTCGCCCTGTTCGCCCTCGCCCGCATCGCGTTCGGAGCCTGATCCCCCATGAGTGCCGCCTACCAGATCATCGATCATGTCTATGACGTCGTTGTCGTCGGCGCGGGCGGCGCGGGCCTGCGCGCCACCATGGGCGCGGCCGAAAAAGGGCTGAAGACCGCCTGCGTCACCAAGGTGTTCCCCACCCGCAGCCACACGGTCGCGGCGCAGGGCGGCATCGCCGCGTCGCTCGGCAACATGGGTCCGGACCACTGGACCTGGCACATGTACGACACCGTCAAGGGCTCCGACTGGCTCGGCGACCAGGACGCGATCGAATATCTCTGCCGTGAAGCCCCGGCGGCGGTCTACGAGCTGGAACATGCCGGCCTGCCGTTCAGCCGGACCGACGAAGGCAAGATCTACCAGCGCGCGTTCGGCGGCATGACCCAGAACATGGGCGAAGGCCCCGCCGCGCAGCGCACTTGCGCCGCCGCCGACCGTACCGGCCATGCGATGCTGCACACTTTGTATCAGCAGAGCCTGCGCTACGATGCCGACTTCTTCGTCGAATATTTCGCGCTGGACCTGATCATGGTCGACGGCGAATGCCGCGGCCTGATGGCGCTGTGCATGGAAGACGGCTCGATCCACCGCTTCCGCGCGCAGGCGGTGGTGCTGGCGACCGGCGGATACGGCCGCTGCTATTTCTCGGCCACCTCGGCCCACACCTGCACCGGTGACGGCAACGCCATGGTGCTGCGCGCGGGCCTGCCGCTGCAGGACATGGAATTCGTCCAGTTCCACCCAACCGGCATCTACGGCGCTGGCGTCCTCATCACCGAGGGCGCGCGCGGCGAAGGCGGCTATCTCACCAACTCCGCCGGTGAGCGCTTCATGGAACGCTACGCGCCGTCGGCCAAGGACCTCGCCAGCCGGGACGTCGTGTCACGCTCGATGGCGATGGAAATCCGCGAGGGCCGCGGCGTCGGCAAGGAAGGCGACCACATCTTCCTGCACCTCGACCATATCGATCCCAAGATCCTGGCCGAGCGCCTCCCCGGCATCACCGAAACCGCCAAGATCTTCGCCGGCGTCGACCTGACCCGCGAGCCGATCCCGGTCACGCCGACCGTCCATTACAACATGGGCGGCATTCCCACCAACTATCACGGCGAAGTCGTAACGCTGAAGGACGGCAACCCCGACAGCGTGGTCCCCGGCCTGTTCGCGGTCGGCGAAGCGGCCTGCGTGTCGGTCCACGGCGCCAACCGTCTCGGCTCCAACAGCCTGATCGACCTCGTCGTGTTCGGCCGCGCCGCAGGCCTGCGCCTCGGCGAGATCCTCAAGCCCTCGGCCGCGCAGAACATGCTGCCGGGCGACAGCGCCGACCTGTCGCTGACCCGTCTCGACAAATTCCGTCATGCCGACGGCTCGACCCCAACCGCGCAGCTTCGCAATGCGATGCAGCGCACCATGCAGGCCGATTGCGCGGTGTTCCGCACCGAACGCACGCTGGCCGAAGGCGTCGAGAAGATCGACGGCATCTATCGCGGCCTGACCGACGTCAAGGTCACCGACCGCAGCCTGATCTGGAACACCGATCTCGTCGAGACGATGGAGCTCGACAATATGCTGGGGCAAGCGGTCGTCACCATGCACAGCGCCAGCAACCGCAAGGAAAGCCGCGGCGCGCACATGCACGAGGATTTCCCAGACCGCGACGATGCCAACTGGATGAAGCACACCGCGGCCTGGTTCGACGGCTGGGGCGGCACCGGCGGCGGCGTCCGGATCGATTATCGTCCGGTCCACGACTACACGCTGACCGACGAGATCGGCTACATCAAGCCCAAGGCGCGCGTGTACTAAGACCGTCGGGCAAGCGCCCGCATTTGACCGTCTCTTAACCCGAAGGCACTTATGCTTTCGCGATGCGAGAGATGACGGACGAATTGCTGGCGAGGATCGCGGCCAAAGCCGCCGACCCCAAGCGCCGCTACATGAAAGCCGCCGAGGACGAGGCGCGCATTGTACTGCCGGTCGAGGAGATCGAGCGGCGCGAGGAAGCGTGGACCCGGCGTAATCTGGAGAAGTCTCTGGCTGCGCGCGGAGAAGACATGTCCAGCGAAGACGTCGAACGCCACATGGCCGAATGGCGCGCCAGCCGCGATGCCATGCGTCTGGCGATGGAGGCGCAAATGCGTGCCTGGGGTCAGACCCCGCCCACGACCGTGAGCTTTATCGAAACCGACAACCATATCGGCACCTCGTCCGAGCCGCCCGGGGCCAAGCCGTTGCAGCCGGCTCCCACCGAGAGCGACTGGGAGCGGCTGGAGCAGATCGTCGGGCGATCACTCCCCTAGGGTATGAAAGCCCTCTACACGATCTCGGACGGCGGCTTCGGACCGGGCTTCACCGGGCTTCATCCGGTCAAGCAGATCGGCAACCATTGCGAAGACTTCCGCCGCCGCGGCCCCGATTATTGCGGCACCATCGCCTACCCCGCCAGCTTCGTTCCGCTGGCGACGGAAATGCTCGACTATCACCTCGACCTCGACACCGGCCGGATCATCTCGAGCAATCAGAACTGGGAAAATGACGGGCTCGATGCCGAAGACATCTACGACGTCGCCTTTCAAAGCCTCGCCGAGATGATGGAAAACTGGGTGGCGGCGGACTGATACGTGTGTCCTGATCCGTTCAGGACCATTTGCCCGATACAAGCGGATTTAGGTTCATCCTCCGCTCTGCGCTCACCGGCCTTTCTTCAGTACAAACGCGCAACCATGCTTCGCTCTGCAAGACAGCGGCTTGGTCTCCCCTCGCGCCTATCTGTGCCAATCTGACACTACCTAAGGTGGGAACCAGTTGAGTTAGTCGTTGTTGAACCGTAAGAGATAAACGAATCATTAACGGCTTTCGTAGGGCTGAGGAGCATTTCGCTTAGCGGTCCCGTGATGTTTCGAAGCGGTAAGTCGAACCGGCGAGCATGCAGTCAGGCCCGCCAAGCAAGGAAGAAAACCGATGAACAAGACAGTTCTGGCCTTTGCATTGGCAGCAAGCAGCCTGGCCGCAAGTCCGGCCATGGCAGCCAACCTGCTTCCCGACGCCTCGCAGGTCCAATTCACGGCGTTCGATGCGGCAACTCGCGGCACACTCCTCGCCAGCACCGAGACGGGCACCACGGGCGCGACCACTTATTCGGGTTTCCTGCGCAGCGCGGTGTATCTCAACACGCTCGGCACGCTCGACTTCTATTATCAGGTCGCCATCACCTCCATCAACGCGGGTGACGAGGTGTTCAACCTGACTGCGTCCAACTTCATGGGCTTCACGGTCGATGCCCTGGTCGATGGGACCGATTTCGACGGCGCCGGCATCTTCACCGCCGCCAACAATCCGAACCTGCAGGGCCCGCCGGGCTCGACCACCACCGCCTCGCGCAACGGCAGCGGTTCGGTCGTTCGGGCCGACTTCGGCACCAACGGCCTGGAAGGCGCCGGCCAGACCAGCGCGACCTACATCTTCCGCACCAATGCGACCAACTACAACCTCGGTGGCACCTTCACCACGCAGGACGGCTCGGTCGCGCAGCGTCCGAATTTCCAGCCGATCGCCGCGGTGCCGGAACCGGCAACCTGGGCGATGATGCTGGTCGGCTTCGGCGCGATCGGAGCGTCGATGCGTCGCCGCCGTCGCGCGTCGGCCAAGGCGATGCAATTCGCCTAAGCAAAACTGCAATGCGATTGAACGAGGGCGGTGCGAAAGCGCCGCCCTTTTTCATGGCGCAGTCGCTGCTCGCGGAAGCGTCTTCGGCCGATCCCGCGCAAACGATCCGATGATCTTTTCCCTGCGATCGCGAGCCTTCAGCTCCGCTCGCGCACCGCGCTGAAAGTGATCGCCGGCCATTCCTGCTCGAACCGCCCATGCTCCCACGCATTGCGCATCAGCAGCACCGGCACCCCGTCCTGATCTTCCGCCATGTTGGAGCGCAGCGTCTCGGTCAGCTTCTTGAGCTCGACCGGATCGTCCGCCCGCACCCACCGCGCGACTTCGTAGGGTGACGGCTCGAACTCGAGCTTGGCGCCATATTCCTGCTCGAGCCGGGTCTGCAGCACATCCAGTTGCAGTTCGCCGATCACGCCCACGATCCAGGCCGATCCCATCGCCGGCTTGAACAAGCGAATGACGCCTTCTTCGGCCAGATCCGCCAACCCCCGCCGCATCTGCTTGACCTTGAGCGGATCGCTGAGGCGCACGCGGCGCAGGATCTCGGGCGCGAAATCGGGCAGGCCGGTGAATACCGTCTCGCCCTTTTCGGTCAGCGTGTCGCCGACGCGCAAGGTGCCGTGGTTGGGAATGCCGACGATATCGCCCGCCACCGCGCCGTGCGCCAGCTCGCGGTCGCGCGCGAAAAAGGTGATCGGGTTGTGCAGCGCCAGCGCCTTGCCGCCGCGGCTGTTCATCACCTTCATGCCGCGCGTCAGCTTGCCCGAGCAGATCCGCACGAACGCCACCCGGTCGCGGTGGTTGGGGTCCATGTTGGCCTGCACCTTGAACACGAAGCCGGTCAGCCGCGGCTCGGCCGGGTCGATCGGCGCGGGCCGTGCGGGCTGCGGCTGCGGCGGCGGACCGTCGTCGGCGAGGATGTCGAGCAATTGCTCGATCCCGAAGCCGCGGAGCGCGCTGCCGAAAATGACCGGGGTCAGGTCGCCGGCGCGAAACGCCGCGCGGTCGAATTCGGGATAGGAAGCGAGCGCCAGGCCTCCTTCCTCTTCGAGACTGGCGGCGGCATCGTCTGGAATGGCGTCGGCGATCGCCGGATCGTCGACTCCTGTCGCATCGATCCAGCGCCCGGGTGCGACGCCGTCGCTGCGGTCGACCACCAGCAATTGCGAGCGCCGCAGGTCGTACAGGCCATGAAACAGCCCGCCGATCCCGGTCGGCCAATTCTGTGGGCTGACGTCGAGCTGGAGCACCTCGGCGATCTCGTCGAGCAATTCGAACGGGCTCTTGCCCTCGCGGTCGACCTTGTTGACGAAGGTGACGATCGGGACGTTCCGAATGCGGCAGACCTCGAACAATTTGCGGGTCTGCGGCTCGATCCCCTTGGCGGCGTCGATCACCATGATCGCGCAATCGACCGCGGTCAGCGTGCGATAGGTGTCTTCGCTGAAATCCTGGTGCCCCGGCGTATCGAGCAGGTTGAACAGGATATCGCCTCGCTGAAAGGTCATCACCGAGCTGGTGACCGAGATGCCGCGCTGCTGCTCGATCTTCATCCAGTCCGACCGCGCCCGCCGCCGGTCGCCGCGCGCCTTGACCTCGCCCGCCTCGTGCACCGCGCCGGCGGCATGAAGCAGGCTTTCGGTCAGCGTGGTCTTGCCCGCGTCGGGGTGCGAGATGATGGCAAAGGTCCGCCGCTCCAGCGCGCTGAAGGCGGTGTCGCCGCCGCCGCGCACCGCGTCGCCGAGGGTGTTGGTCTCAAGGTTCAAGAAAGCGCTCCTGCCCGGCCGTCCGGGGCCGAGTGATTCTGTTTGCGGCCATTTAGGGCAAGTCGTCCACGAAACGAAGAGGCGGCCCCGAGCACCCCTTGGGAAACGCCGTCACCTCGGCTAAGCGCGGCCGCTTATGACTGATCCAAAACCCCCCAAACGCATCTTTCCCGACGCCAAGGTCGATGCCGCAGCCGCCAAGCAGATTCCGTCGAGTCCGCAGACCGAAGATCCGGCTTACAAGCTCGCCTTCCAGGACAAGGACTTCCTGCTCCGCCAGGACTTGCGCCCGGTGCGCTTTCAGCTCGAACTCCTGAAACCCGAACTGTTGCTCGACGAACAGAAGATCGGTTCTACCTTCGTCGTCTATGGCTCGGCCCGCGTGCCCGAGCCGGAAAAGGCCCGCGCGCTGCTCGCCAAGGCCAAGACCGACAAGGAAAAGCTGATCGCCGAGCGGCTGGTCGCCAAGTCGCATTATTATGACGTCGCGCGCGAACTCGCGCGGCTCGCCAGCAAGGTCGACCGCGACGAGGACGGCCAGCGGCACTTCGTGGTCTGCTCGGGCGGCGGCCCGTCGTTCATGGAAGCGGCCAACCGCGGCGCCGACGACGTCGGGGCAGAAAGCATCGGGCTCAACATCGTGCTTCCGCACGAGCAGCTGCCCAATCCCTACGTCACGCCGAGCCTCAGCTTCCAGTTCCACTATTTCGCGCTGAGGAAGATGCACTTCCTGCTCCGCGCCCGCGCGGTGGCGGTGTTCCCGGGCGGCTTCGGCACGTTCGACGAGATGTTCGAACTGCTGACCCTGATCCAGACCGGCAAGGTCCGTCCGCTCCCCATCCTCCTCTACGGACGCGAATTCTGGGAGCGGGCGGTGAACTTCGAGGCGCTGGTCGAGGAAGGCGTCATTTCCGAACGCGACCTCGATCTCCTCACCTGGTGCGAAACCGCCGAGGAAGGCTGGGGCCACGTCTGCGACTATTACGCCCGCGAAGAAGCCAAGGCCGCCGCGGAATAGGTCCAAATACACGTCGTCCCGGCGCAGGGAGCCCACCAAAGTACTACTTTGGTGGGACCCGAAGGCCGGGACCTCAGGCGTATGGCGCTTTTGCCTCTTGAGGTCCCGGCCTACGCCGGGACGACAATGTTTTCAGCGAATTACTGCTTGGGCGCCGGCGTCGCCGTGGTTCCCGGCGCGCTGACCTTGGGTGCGCCTTCGCCGCGGACATTGGCCATGCCGCCCTTCTGCGCTTCCTGCTCGGTCAGCACCGGCTCGTTTTCGGCCTTCTGCGCGCCGGCATCGTCGGCTTCGCTGGCGGCCTTGTCCTCGGCCGCGCCCGGGGTCGAGGCGACCGGCGCCGCCGGCATCGGCAGCGGCGAGGGGCTGTTCTGGTTCAGATAAGCGATGACGTTGGCGCGGTCCTGCGGGTTGCTAAGACCGGCGAAGGTCATCTTGGTGCCCGGCGCGAACTTCTTGGGGTTGGCCAGCCAATCGGACAGGGTCTTCCAGTCCCACGTGCCGCCATGACCCGACAAGGCGTCCGACCAGGCGAAGCCACGACCCTGGCCGACCGGCTCGCCGACCACGTGATACAGGTTCGGGCCCAGGCCGTTGGCGCCGCCCTGGTTGATCGTGTGGCAGGCCTGGCACTTCTTGAACACGTCCGCGCCCTTGGCGGGATCGGCGCTCGCCAGATAGAATTCGATCGGCTGCTCGGCCTCGGCGCCGCCGCTGCCTTCCTCGACCACGCCTTCGATCGGATAGCCCATCGTCTCCGGCCGCTCGCCGTGGAACACGATGCCCGACGCCAGGGTGCCGCCCAGAGCGACGATCCCGGCGAACAGAACCCAGCCGGCGATGGTGTTGTTATTGTCCTGCATGTGAGGTCTTTATGAGTCCGATCGGAGGGAAATCTGGCGTTCCTTTAAGGGCGCGGCGGCAACTCTTCAAGCGGCCAGCCAGTGCGCCAACAGGCTATGCGCGATGGCATAGGGCGGCGGGGCGATGAAGGCGGCGTCAGGCGCCCCGGCCAGCGCGGCTTCGACCTCGGCGCGGGTGAACCAGCGTGCGTCCTCGAGCTCAGTCGTGTCGATGACGATCGTCTCGTCAGCGGTCGACGACAGGCAGGCGATCATCAGCGAGGAAGGGAACGGCCACGGCTGGCTCGCGACATAGCGCACGTCGCTCGCCCGGACGCCGGCTTCCTCGAATAGTTCGCGAGCCACGGCTGCTTCCAGGCTTTCGCCCACTTCGACGAAGCCGGCCAGCGCCGAATAACGCCCCGGCGGGAAGCGCGGCTGGCGGCCGAGCAGCACGCGGCCGTCTTTTTCGGCCAGCATGATCACCACCGGATCGACCCGCGGATAATGCTCCGCCCCGCACGCCCCGCATTGCCGCGACCAGCCGCCGCGCACGATCGCGCTCGGTTGCCCGCAATTGGCGCAAAAGCCTTGGCGCCGGTGCCACGAGGCGAGGCTGACCGCCGCCGCGAAGACCGGAGCTTCGGCCGCTGACAGATACCCCAGCGCCCCGAACTGCGCGCGAAGATCGCCGCCGCCGGCACCGATCGGCGAGAAGCACGGCGCATCGCCGTCGAGCCCGAGAAACAGCGCCGGATCGCTAACCTCTTCCCACACCAGCCGCCCCTCGGCATCGAGCGCGGGCAGGCCGTCGGCCCACACCAGCTGCCGCGCCTCCGCAGAGCGAGCCAGCGCTTCCAGCTTCGCCGGCTCCCCGCGCAGCGCGTCGGCACGGTCGAGCCCCTGCCCGGCGAAAAACACCTCAGGCGGCAAGACGCGGCTCCCGTTCGGCGGCAAGCGCGGCTTCGACCGCGCGGCGATAGAGCGTCGGCAGCCCCGCCAAGGCGAGATCTCCGACCGGCTGCCACCACCCCTCGCCCGGCGGCGGCTCGGCGCAGGGCACCACCATCAGGTCGAGCGTGAAATGGGTGAAGCCGTGGCGGTGGATGGCGATGGCATTGGCGGCGGGCCGCTCCTCGCCCCATTCCGGCCCCGGCAGCGCCGCCATGCCGCCGAGCAGACCGCTGCCCGGCCGGCGCACCAGCCACAGCTCATCGCCCCGCCGCGCCCACCAGGCGATGCCATAACGGTGCGGCCGCTCCTTCTTGGTCTTGGGCGCCGGAAACGCCTCCGGCGACCCAAGCGCCCGCGCCTTGCACTGCGCCGCGATCGGGCAGGCCGGGCAGTTCGGCGCCTTGGGCCGGCACATGCTGGCGCCAAGGTCCATCAGCGCTTCGGCGAACTCGCCATGCCGCCCGGCCGGAAACCACCCACGCGCAGCCTCCCCCGCCGCCTTGCGATCCTTAATCCCGAATACCCGTGCGGCGACCCGCTCGACATTGGTGTCGATCGCCACCGCATCCTCCCCGAACGCGATCGCCGCCACCGCCGCCGCCGTATAGGCGCCGAGCCCCGGCAGCTTGCGCAATGCCCCTTCGGTTCGCGGAAAGTCGCCCCGTTCCGCCACCGCGCGGGCGCAGGCGATGAGATTGCGGGCCCGCGCATAATAGCCGAGCCCCGCCCACTCGCCGAGCACCTCGGCCTCCAGCGCGGCGGCCAGCGCTTCCACGGTCGGCCAGCGCTCGACGAAGCGCAGGAAGCGCGGGGTCACCGTCGCCACCGTGGTCTGCTGCAGCATCACTTCACTCAGCCAGGTCCGATACGGATCGCGCGGGGTCGTCCGCCACGGCAGGTCCCGGGCAGCGCCGCGATGATGATCGAGAAGGAGGTTCGCCGCGGTAGCGTCCATCCGCCGCCTATGGCATGAGCCGCTGCAATGTCGAAGAAAAAGCCCGAAGCTCAAGAAGCACCGCGCCAGGGTCGCCCCCGCGCCGCGGGCGAACTTGCGCTCGGCGTCGGCGGCATGGCGTTCAAGAAGTTCGGCTTCGTCCAGGGCGCGGTGGTCTCTCGCTGGACCGAGATCGTGGGCGAACGCTACGCCAAGGTCTCGACCCCCGAATCGATCCGCTTTCCCACCGGCAAGAAAAGCGGCGGCACGCTGACCCTCGCGGTCGACGGCGCCCATGCCCCCCTGCTCCAGCATCTCGCCCCGATGATCATGGAGCGGGTCAACCTCTTCTTCGGCTACGAAGCGGTGATCAAGGTCGTGTTCCGGCAGGGCGGCCGCGCCAAGCCTGCCGCCAAGCCGTCGCGGCCGGCACCCGCCCCGGTCCCGCGCGAGCTCGGACAGGGCCTGCGCGAAATCGCCGACGCCGAATTGCGCACCATGCTCGAAAGCCTTGCCGGCAAGATTGCCGCGGCGGACGGCCCGCCGACGGTCGTGCCTGCCCCCTTTTCCCTTAAACCACGCCCCCTTCGGAGTGATCAGGACGTATGAACAAGCTCAACCTCGCCGTGGCCGTCAGCCTGCTGGCCCTCGGCACCGCCGCCTGCAAGAATGAACCGGCGGCGCAGAACAACAATCCTGCCGCCGCGCCCGTCCAGGCGCCCAATGGCGACTGGAGCCAGCTCGTCTCCCAGACCACCGAAGGCGGCATGCTGATGGGCAATCCGCAGGCCGCCGTGAAGGTGGTCGAATTCGGGTCGATGACCTGCCACGTCTGCGCCGACTTCGCGACCAAGGACGAGCCCAAGCTGGTCGACAATTACGTCAAGACCGGCAACGTCAGCTTCGAATTCCGCAATTTCGTCCGCGATCCGCTGGACATCGCGATGGCGCTGATCACCCGCTGCGCCGGCGCGACGCCGCAATTCTTCACGCTGACCAACGGCATGTATGCCGAGCAGAAGAACTTCTTCGACAAGATCCAGTCGGCCCCGCAGGACCAGCTCCAGGCCCTCCAGAGCCTCCCGCCGGCCCAGCAGTTCCAGCGCATGGCGCAATATGCCGGGGTCCAGGAATGGGCGGCGCAGCGCGGCCTGCCGTCGGGCAAGACCGGCCAGTGCCTCGCCAACCAGGCCGAAATCGACAAGATCGTGCAGATGAATAGCGACGCTTCGTCCAGCTACGATATTCCGGGCACGCCGACCTTCCTCGTCAATGGCGAGGAAGTGAAACCGACCCCGGGGCAGACCAACTGGCAGGCGCTGGAAGCAGCGATCAAGGCCGCGCAATGATCCTTAGGTGAGGATTGGTCGGGCGGTCCCTTGGGGGGAGTGACGAACTGACGCCATGCGGTTTCGCCGCCTTGTCCTGACGGGGTTCAAAAGCTTCGTCGAACCGGCCGAACTCAGGATCGAGCCGGGGCTTACGGGCGTCGTCGGCCCCAACGGCTGCGGCAAGTCGAACCTCCTGGAAGCGCTGCGCTGGGTGATGGGCGAAGGCAGCCCCAAGTCCCTGCGCGGCGGGGGCATGGAAGACGTCATCTTCGCCGGCACCGCCAGCCGCCCGGCACGCGACTTCGCCGAAGTGTCGCTGCTGATCGATCGCGGTCCCGACGGCGAAAGCGAGGTCACCCGGCGCATCGAACGCGGGGCCGGCTCCGCTTACCGGATCGACGGGCGCGACGTGCGGCAAAAGGATGTCGCCCTGCTGTTCGCCGATGCCGCGACCGGCGCGCATTCGCCCGCGCTGGTCAGCCAGGGGCGGATCGGGGCGATGATCGCCGCGCGGCCCGCCGAGCGGCGGCAGATGCTGGAGGAAGCGGCGGGCATCGCGGGCCTTCACGTCCGCCGCAAGGACGCCGAGACCAAGCTGCGCGCGACCGAAGCCAATCTTCAGCGCCTTGACGAACTGCTCGGCGACCAGGAACAGCGCGTCGCGGCGCTGAAGCGGCAGGCCCGCGCCGCCGAACGCTATCGCGCGCTGACCGACCGGATCCGCCTTGCCGAAGGTCGCCTGCTCTACAGCCGCTGGGCCGAAGCCGACGCCGCCGCCACCGCCGCGGGCAAGGAGGCCGACGCGGCGATGGCCGAAGTCGCCGCGCTGACCCGCGCGCTCGAACAAGCGCAGGGTGCGCAGGTCGCCGCCGCCGCTTTGGTTGCCGAGCGCCGCCAGGCCGCGTCCCGCGCCCGCGAAGAGGGTCAGGATCTCGCCCACAAGCTCGCCACCTGCCGCGCCGCGCTCGACACCGCGCGGCGGCGGCTGGTCGAACTCGGGAAGCTCGATGCGCAGCTTGGCGAGGAGCGCCGGCGCGAGACGGCGTTGGCGGACGATGCCGAGACCGCGACCGCCACGCTTGCAGCCGAGATCGAGGCCATCGCCGCGCGGCTCGCCAGCGGCGAAGAACGGCAGACCGCGCTGGTGCTGGCGCTCGGCCGAGCCGAGGAAGACAACCGCACCGCCGAAGCCGCGCTTGCCGACATCCTCACCCGCGAAGCCGCGCTTCGAGCCGAGCGGCAGGTCGCGACCGCCGCCTTGAATGCCGCGCGCAGCCACCTCCAGCGCCTCGTTCAGGAGCGCGATGCGCTGGAGCGCTCGCTTGTCGCGCTCGGCTCGGGCGAAGCCTTACAGGCCGGCCTCAACACTGCGCAGCAAGCGGTGGAAGCGGCCACCACCGCCAGCCAGGCCGCCGAACAGACCATCGCCGCTACCGAAACGGAGCGAGCCGACGCCGCCGCCGCGCGCGAAACGGTCGATCTGGCCTTCGCCGAGGCCCGCACCGCCCACGCCGCCGCCGCCAGCGAAGCCGCCGCGCTCGAACGCGCGCTTGCCTCGTCGCCCGGACGCGGCCTGCTCGCCGCCCTGACCGTCGCGCCCGGCTACGAAAAGGCGCTGGCCGCCGCGCTCGGGGACGACCTCGGCGCCCCGGTCGGCACCACCGGCGACCGCCTGTGGACCGGCGCCGCCGTCGATTCGTCCGACCCTGCGCTCCCCGACGGCGTCCCTTCGCTTGCCACTTATGTCGAAGCGCCCCCGGAACTCGCCCGCCGCCTGGCCCAGATCGGCGTGGTCGAGCAGGATGACGGCCGGCCGCTCAGCCCCGGCCAGCGGATCGTCACGCGATCGGGGCAAATGCGCCGGTGGGACGGTTTCGTCAGCAGCGGCGGCGGCTCGGCGGCGGCGGAGCGGCTGGAGCGGGTCAATCGCCTTGCAGCCCTTCGCGGTGCGCTTCCGCAGCTTGCCGCTTCGCTGGACCAAGCCCGCTCGGCGCAGGAACAGGCCGCCGCGCGGATCACCGCCGCGATCAAGGTCGCGGAAGCGGCCCGCGCTGCCTTGTCAGCCGCCGAGCTGCAGCTTCGCCAGGCGCGCCGCGACGAGGATGCCGCCGCTGCCGCGCTCGAACGACAGGCGCAGCAACGCAAGGCGCTGACCGCCCGTGCCGACGAACTCGCCCCTGTCCTCGCCGCCGCCACCACCGCGGTCGGCGAAGCGGAAGCAAGCCTTGCCGCGCTTCCCGCCGACGATCTCCTCGCCGACGCGGTTGCCGCCGCCCGCGCCGAGGCTGCCGAGCGCGGACGCGTCCTTGCCGAGCGCCGTGCCGACCTCGCCACCGCCGCCCGCGCCGCGACCGCCGATCGCGAACGCCAGTTGGCCGCAACCGGTGAACAGGCCGCGTGGCGCGAGCGGGCGGCGGCGGCAGTCCGTCGCAGCGACGACATCACCGCGCGCGGCGAACGCATCGCCGCCGAACGCCTAAGTCTGAAGGACGAACCCGAACGCCTCGCCGGCGAGGTCGCGCGGACCGAGGCGGCAGCGGCCGGCTCCGGCGCCTTGCTTCGCGCGGCCCTCGACGCCGAACGCGAGGCGGACACCGCGCTATCAGAAGCGGGTGCCGCCCTCGCCCGCGCCAACGACGCGATGGGGGACGCCCGCGAGCGCCGCGCCGCCGCCACTGCCCGCGCCGAAGCCCAGGTCGCGCGCCGCATCGAATATGGCCGCGTCTCGGGCGAGAAATTCGAATGCCCGCCGCCATTGATCCCGGTCCGGCTCGGCTTCGACCCCGCCGACCTCCTCCCCGCCAGCGAGGAAAGCGCCGCGCTCGAACGCGCCACCGCCGATCGCGAGCGAATCGGGCCGGTCAACCTCGTCGCCGAGCAGGAGCTGGCCGAGCTCGAACAAAGCCGCCTCACCGGCGCCGCCGAACGCGACGAATTGCAGGAAGCGATCAACCGCCTGCGTGGGTCGATCGGCAGCCTCAACCGCGAAGGCCGCGCCCGCCTGCTCGCTGCCTTCGAAGCCGTCGACCGCCACTTCCGCAGCCTCTTCACCACTCTTTTCAATGGCGGCCAGGCCCACCTCGCGCTGATCGACAGCGACGATCCCTTGGAAGCCGGGCTTGAGATCATGGCTCAGCCGCCGGGCAAAAAATTGTCCTCGCTGTCGCTGCTGTCGGGCGGCGAACAGGCGCTGACCGCGGTGGCGCTGATCTTCGCCCTGTTCCTGACCCGCCCCTCGCCGATCTGCGTCCTCGACGAGGTCGACGCCCCGCTCGACGACGCCAACGTGGAACGCTTCTGCGACCTCCTCGTCCGGATGACGGCGGAGACCGACACTCGCTACCTCATCGTCACTCACAATGCGGTCACCATGAGCCGGATGCACCGGCTGTTCGGGGTCACCATGGTCGAGCGCGGGGTCAGCCGGATCGTGTCGGTCGATCTGGGCGGTGCCGAGGAATTGCTCGCGGCCGAATAATCGCTTTCGACGATTGAAACCGTAAATACGATGAACAATCCCGATCGACCCGCGAGTATTGTTGCGAATAACTCGCATTAGCTTTAACAGCATCGAACCGAAACGATCCTGCTTTCGAAGGAATATCGACGTGCGATGCCTCCACCGCGCCCTCGCTGGCGCCACCCTTGTTTTCGTCCCCGGCACCCCCGCTTTCGCCGGCGAGGTCGAGACCACCGCCGCCGCCGAGCAGGACGCCGCGCAGGTCATCACCGTCACCGGCAGCCGCGAGGAATATGGGGTCAAGACGATTGTCAGCGGCACCAAGACCCTGACCGCGCTGCGCAACGTACCCCAGGCGATCTCGGTCGTGTCCGAAGCGCAGATCGAGGACCAGTCGCTGCGCTCGGTCGCCGACCTCCTGATGTTCGTCCCCGGCGCCACCCCCGGCACCGGCGAATCGAACCGTGATCAGCTGACCCTGCGCGGCAACAACACCACCGCTGATTTCTTCGTCGACGGCCTGCGCGACGACGCGCAATATTTCCGTGACTTCTACAATCTCGACCGGGTCGAGGTGTTGAAGGGCCCCAACGCGATGATCTTCGGCCGCGGCGGCGGCGGCGGGGTCATCAACCGCGTGACCAAACGCGCCAGCCTCAAGAACGACCGCCAGTTCATCCTCAGCCACGACAGCGAGGGCGGCACCCGCCTCACCGCCGACGACAATATGCGGCTGACCGGCGCGCTCGGCCTCAGGATGAACGGCGTGTGGGAGCATGGCGACAGCTTCCGTGATTTCACCAAATTGAAGCGCTACGGCATCAACCCGACCCTCGGCTGGCAGCCGGGCGCCGACACCCGCGTCGACGTCAGTTACGAATATTTCCACGACCGCCGCACCACCGATCGCGGCATTCCCTCGCTCGGGCGGCGCCCGCTCGAAGGCTATGACAGCGCTTTCTTCGGCGATCCCGCCAACAGCGTCGCCGACGCCGATGTCCAGATCGCCAACCTCGGCATCGAACAGAAGTTCGGCGATCACCTGCTGCTGCGCAACCGCACACAGCTTGCCGACTATGACAAATTCTACTCGAACGTCTTTCCCAGCAGCGCGGTCAGCGCGGCGGGCACGGTCAACCTCGGCGCCTACAACAGCCGCAACGACCGCCGAAACCTGCTCAGCCAGACCGACCTCGTGTGGGACGGCAGTCTCGCGGGGATCGACCAGACCTGGCTGCTGGGCTTCGAAGTCGGCCGCCAGACCAGCCGCAACCAGCGCCTCTCGGCCCGCTTCCTCGATTTGAACGGCTCGGTCACCCTCGACCAGCCGACCGCCGCCCGCCGGATCGAATATTTCCGCTCCGCCAGCGACGCCGACAATCGCACCCGCGCCACCGTCGCCGCCGCTTATGCCCAGACCCAGCTCAAGCCGAGCGACTGGATCGAGCTGGTCGCCGGCATCCGCTTCGATCGCTTCCGCCTGTCGGTCGACGACGAGCGCGCCGGCGTCGCGACCTTTGCCCGTACCGACAATCTCGTCTCGCCGCGTCTCGGCCTGGTGCTGAAGCCCAACAGGAACCTCAGCGTCTACACCAGCTATTCGCGCTCCTACCTGCCGCAATCGGGCGATCAGTTCAGCGGGCTCAGCAGCACCACGGCGGCGCTGAAGCCCGAGCGGTTCGACAACATCGAAGCGGGCGCCAAGTGGGAGCTGCTCGACGGCCTCCTCGCCACCGCCGCGGTCTATCAGCTCGACCGCAACAACACACAGGCGCCCAATCCGATCGTCGGCCTGCCCAACCTCCTGACCGGCGCCACCCGCACCCGCGGGCTCGAGCTCGGGCTCGAACGCAGCATCGCCGCGCGTCTGCAGGTGTCGGCCGGCTATGCGCTTCAGAAAAGCGAGATCCGCCGCGGCACCACCGCCGCCCCCGCCGGCCGCGACGTGCCGCTGGTCCCGCGTCACAGCTTCTCGCTGTGGACCAAATATCAGGCGACCAGGGCGTTCGGCGCGGGTCTGGGCGTTCTGGCGCGGTCGAAGAGTTATGCCTCGCTCGGCGGGAGCGGCGCGGTCAGCACCGCCACCGTGCTCCCCGGCTACGCCCGGCTCGACGGCGCGCTCTACTACAAGCTGATGCCCGGCATCGAAGCGCAGCTGAACGTCGAGAACATCACGAACCGCGACTATTTCCCGACCGCGCACAACGACAACAACATCGCGCCCGGCGCCCCGCGCACCGCCCGGCTCAGCCTCAAGGCCGAGTTCTAGGCGAGCGCCGCGGCGCGGTCCCGGATCCGCGTCAGATCCTCGACGAAGCGCGCCCGTTCCTCGCGGCGGCGCTCTTCCTCTGGGATGCGGAGCAGAAAGCTCGGGTGCACCGTCACCCAGCATTCGCTGCCGTCGGCCAGCATCAGCGGCGCGTCGCGCACCTTGCTGATGGTCACCGTCTTGCCGGTCAGCGAGCGCGCGGCAGTCGCCCCCAGCGCGACCGTCAGCGGCGGCCGAATGATCGCCCGCTCCTGCTCCTGCCACCAGCGGCAGGCATCGATCTCGGCGGTGTCGGGCTTGGAGTGGATGCGCTTCTTGCCGCGCAGCACGAACTTGAAGTGTTTGACCGCATTGGTGACGTAGGTCTGCGACCGGTCGATCCCGGCCTTTTCCAGCGCCGCGTCTAACAACTGGCCGGCCGGACCGACGAAGGGCCGCCCCGTCAGGTCCTCCTGGTCGCCCGGCTGCTCGCCGACGAAGAAGATTCGCGGACCCAGCGGCCCTTCCCCGAACACCGTCTGCGTCCCGCATTGGTGGAGATCGCAGCGCGTGCAGGACAGCGCTTCTTCCCGCAGCGCCTCCCAGGCCGCTTCCAGATTGCCGCCCGGCATCACCGCATCGCCTTGCGGCAAATTCTGTCGCGCCCGTTCGATCATCTCCAGCTCCCGTGCCCGCGCGCCGGCGATCAGCGGCGCGACCAGCGCCGTTTCCGGCATGTTGTGCCAATATTTCTTGGGCATCTCCTTCAGCATCGCCTTCACCTTGAGGCGCGCGGGGTTGAAGATGCTGGCGTAGTAAGTCCGCCACGTTTCCTCGAGCGGGTCGCCGTCGGGCGCCTCGGCACGGGAAGCGCCCGGCCCTTCGCTCAGCGTCTCGGTCGCCGGGTCCCAGTGGATCGAGAGTTCCGGCGACAGGATCGACCAGCGCATGGTCGCAAAGCGGCGAACAAAGAACCCCGCCTCACGCCGGACGATATGATTGTCCGGCTCGAAAAAGGCGACGAAGCGCGTGTCGCCGTCCTCCTCCACCTCCCGAAAGCGCACGAACGCATGCATCTTGTGCGCGTCGCGGCGGACTTCCTTGGCAAGCTTTTCCAGCCGATCGACCAAAGGATCGGCACGGTCCTCAAGCGCCCGGCGATTGGCCTTCAGCTTCCACAGCATGGTGTAGAGCAGGGCGAACCGCTGCGGATCGCTATGGCAGATCGCAGCCCTGGCGAGCTCGATGAACGGCTTGGGCACCGAAAACATCGGCTGGCCCGACGGCGGCGGTACCGCACCTTCGCTACCGAACAGCTCGCCATCGTCCCCGCGCACCTGCCACACCACGCTCATCGGCGGCACGCCCGCCATCACCAGTTCCCGCGCCGCATCGCGCCAGCCGTCGAAGTCGTCGGGCTGGTCGAGCGTGATTTTGAGCGGATCGATCTGCGGCCCATCGGGCAGCAACACGCCAGACCGACCGCTCACCCCCAGGCGGGGGTCGAACAGATCGGCGCTATTGCCGGCACGGCCGTTGGCATCACTCATGAGCAGCAGAACGCGCGGGCGCGAACTTGGCCGCTCCAGCCGCCCTGCCAAGAAAACGAACGGCTAGGCGAAGGCGGCTGCGACCGAGTGCTCGTCCTGAGCTTTGGAAACGGATCGCATCAGGACGATCAGCACGATGCACAGGGGAAAATTGAGCATCGCAGCCACCAGATCGATGGTCGCAATGACCGAACCGTCGGTGCCATTCATCGACATCCGGAAGGAGACGTTGCTGAGGATGTTGGTGACGATCCACAATCCCCACCACCAAGCCAGGATAGGCGGGGTCCGATGCGCGCCATAGCCATCCCCCTCGTCGGTCACAGCCCAGACCTGCTTCATCGCCTGCAGCGGCTTGAAGAGGTTGGCGAACGGAATGAAATACCAGCCGACTGCCCAACCGGGCGAAATGCTGGGATCGCCGCTGAGGGCCAAGGCATTGCTGCTTGCCCTGTAGATCCAGCGGCCGACGACAATGACGCAGACGAAAATGGTCAAAAATTCGATGACTGCGAGGACTTCCGGCAAACCCATGGCGTCCGCCGGTCGAGGCTGCGACAGATACATGCCAATGGCCGAAAACCAATTCGCAACGAGATAAAGCGCGACCACGGCGCACGCGATCGACGTGATCCGAGATAGGCTGCGATATTCTTTCATTGTTAAAGCCCCCCAAGAAGGAGGCTATCATGAAACGATGCCGCCGCAAGGCTCGCTTCAAGCCGCGAACAGCTCCATCTGGTTCTTCTCGGGTTTGATCCAGCGTTTCAGGTCGGCCTTGTCGGTCAGCAGCGTCGGCCGCCAATCGCTGGTCACGATGAACGGCCGGATCTTCGCAACGCTGACCGTCAGCCGCGCCACGTCGTCGAGCGTAAAGGTGCGGAACCGCCGCGAGCTGAGGATGCGCCCCACGGCCTTGGTCCCGAGTCCGGGCACGCGCAACAGCTGCTCTTTGCTCGCCTTGTTCACATCGACCGGGAAATAGTCGCGATACTTGAGCGCCCAGGCGAGCTTGGGATCGATGTCGAGCGGGAGCATGCCATCGGGCTCGGCCGCGCTCACCACTTCCTCGGGCTTGAAGCCGTAAAAACGCATCAGCCAGTCGGACTGATACAGCCGATGTTCGCGCATCAGCGGCGGGCGTTGAAGCGGCAGCACCGCGCTTGCGTCGGGAATGGGCGAAAAAGCCGAATAATAAACTCGGCGCAGGCTGAAGCGGTCGTAGAGCGTACTCGCCTTGCCGACGATATCCGCATCGGTCGCAGCATCGGCGCCGACGATCATCTGGGTCGACTGCCCTGCCGGCGCGAAGCTCGGTGCCGAGCGATACTTCTTCTTGGCGTCCTTGCCGTCCTCGATCGCGCCCTTCATCCCCAGCATCGCGCCCTCGATCTGGCCCGCGCTTTTCTCGGGCGCGAGCCGCTTCAGGCCCGGGACGGTCGGCAATTCGACGTTGATCGACACGCGGTCGGCGTACAGCCCCGCCTTCTGCACCAGCTCGGGATCGGCATCGGGAATGGTTTTGAGGTGGATATAGCCGCGGAAATCATGGTCTTCGCGCAGGCTGCGCGCGACCTCGACCAGTTGCTCCATCGTGTAGTTGGACGTCGCGATAATGCCCGAGGAAAGGAACAGCCCCTCGATATAATTGCGCTTGTAGAACGCGAGCGTGAGATTCACGACTTCCTGCGCCGTAAACCGCGCCCGACGCACGTTCGAGCTCTTGCGATTGATGCAATAATGGCAGTCGAAGATGCAGCTGTTGGTCAGCAGGATCTTGAGCAGCGAGATACACCGACCGTCGGGCGCATAGGCATGGCAGATGCCCATGCCCTCGGTCGACCCGATCCCCTTGCCGCCGACGCTGTTACGCTTGGACGTGCCCGAAGACGCGCAGCTTGCGTCATATTTGGCCGCGTCCGCGAGGATCGCCAGTTTCTCGCGGGTGTCGAGCTGCGCCATCCGTTCGGTATATGTTCTCGCATCTCGCGATGCAAGCTTTTCCCGGCTTTTCCGTTGCTTATCCTCAAATCGGAAGCTTGGAGCGAGCCTTGTTGGCGATTCCGTCGACCGGCACGTCGTTGATCACCCGGAAGCGCGCTTCGATCAGGCAATAGACGCCGAACAACAGCAGGCCGGCGCCCACCACCAGGTCCCACGGCGAAGTCAGCCAGGTCAGCGCTTCCTCCATGCCGCCCGCCTCGCCCGCGCGCTCCTTGAAGCCGGCGCTGAACAGGAACGCGCCGCTGATCAGGAACACGACGCCGCGTGCCGCATAACCGCCCTGCCCGGTGTAGCGAGCCCACGGCTGATGCGCGACGCCCGGTTCGAGATGCTCCAGAAACTCGGCCTTGTAGGCCTTCTTGAACTGGACGATCCCGACCACGAGCAGGACCAGTCCCGCGACGATCAGCAGCAATTGGCCGCCCGGCATCGACAGCGCGGTCTGCGCCTGTTCCTGCGTTCCGCTTCCTCCGCTGTTCGCGCTCGCACCTTCTCCAGCATGGCGGAACAAGCGGATCGCCTGCCACGCCAGGAACAAGTGGATCACCCCGCTGGCCGCCGCGCCGCCGCGCTCGCCAAGGCCTTTCTTGCCGCTCTCGTGCCTTTCGATGTTGAAAACCGCGTCCGACAGCCGCCACAGCCCGTACGCCAGGAAACCGGCGATCATCAGCCCGAGCAGGATCCGCCCGCCCCCGTCCGCCAGCATCGACAAGGCGCCGCTGGTATCCTCGGTCCGCCCGCTTTTGAGGATCAGGTAACCGATCACCAGATACAGCAGCCCGCGCGACGCGAAGCCGAGACGGGTAAGGGTGGTGAGCGCGCCGCTCGGATCTGTGCGCATGGGTCGGGGTGCCTCCTGTTCAACGGGGCTAACCGTTTCGGCGCCAGTCTCGTTCCACCGCTGCAATGGATCACCTTGCATGGCCACCGCGATGATCTAGCCTTCGCCCCGAACTTCGGGGGAACATCCATGCGCCGCTTCACCGTCCTGCTCGCCGCCACCGCGCTTGTCGCCGCCAGCCCGGCCGCCGCGACGCCCAGCGAAGACTTCCTCAAGCTGCAGAACGATGTCTGGGCCGAGATCCTCCGGTCCAACCCGCTCCTCGCCAGCTCGGTCGGGGTCACCACCTACGACCGTGAACTGGGCCAGGTCAGCCTTGCCGACATGGATCGTCAGGCCGCCGCCTCGCAAGGGTTTCTGACCCGCCTCGCCGCCATTCCGCAGAGCGACTTCAGCGAAACCGAACGCGCCAATTCCGCCATTCTTCGCACGCTGCTGCAGGAGCAGGTGGATATGAACCGCTTCGGCCAGCGCCAGCTCCTGTATTCGGTGCTCGGCAGCTATCACGGCGGGCTTGCCGGCATGGCCGAGGGCCTGACCTTCCGCAGCGCCGCCGACTATCGCAACTACCTCGCCCGGCTCGCGCTCGTGCCCGAGCGGATGCGCGCCTACGGCGACCTCAGCGTCAAGGCCGCGCGCGAAGGCTTTGTCCAGCCGTGCGTCACCATGACCCGGTTTCCCGAAACGATCACCGGCGTCATCACCGCCGACCCGGCCAAATCGCGCTTTTACGCCCCCTTCGCCGCCGCCCGCCCGGCCAACATTCCCGCAGCCGAATGGACCGCGCTGCAAGGCCAGGCCCGGACCCTCGTCGACACCGGCATCAACCCCGCCTACCGCCAGTTCGCCGCCACCTACGACCGCGACCTCAAGGGTCGCTGCCGGCAAAGCGTCTCGGCCTCCGACCAGCCGAACGGCCCGGCCTATTACGCCGCGCAGGTGCGCAGCCACACCACCACCGACATGACTCCCGACCAGATTCACCGGCTCGGCCTCTCGGAAGTGGCGCGGATCCGGGCTGAGATGGACACGGTCGCCAGGCAAGCCGGCTTCGCCAGCCGCGAAGCGATGATCGCCGACATGCGGTCCAACCCCAAATGGTACTTCAAGACCGATACCGCGCTGCTCGAAGCCACCGCGCTCCAGGCCAAGGCGATCGACGGCAGGATGCCGAGCCTGTTCGGCCGTCTTGCCCGCCTTCCCTACGGCATTCGCCCGATGGACCTCGCCACCGCGCCCGGCGACACCACCGCGCGCTATCAGCCCGGCAGCCCCGCCACCGCCATCGCCGGCTTCTATCTCGTCAACACGACCAAGCTCGACCAGCGCCCGTCATGGGAAATTCCGGCGCTGACCGTGCACGAGGCCGTTCCCGGCCATCACCAGCAGATCGCGCTGCAGCAGGAACTCGACCTCCCCGAATGGCGCCGCCAGATCGCCTTCTTCACCGCCTTCGTCGAAGGCTGGGGGCTCTATTCGGAGCGGCTCGGGATCGAGATGGGGATCTACGACACCCCGCAGAAGAACATGGGGCGCCTCGGCTACGAAATGTGGCGCGCCTGCCGGCTGGTGATCGACACCGGGCTCCATTCCAAAGGCTGGAGCAAGGCGCAGGCGGTGCAATATTTCCGCGACAACTCGACGCTGACCGAGGCCAACATCGACGCCGAGGTCAATCGCTACATCTCCAACCCTGGCCAGGCGCTCGCCTACAAGATCGGGGAGCTCAAGATCCGCGATCTGCGCGCCCGCGCGGAAAAGGAGCTGGGCCACAGGTTCGACCTGCGCGCCTTCCACGACGCGGTCCTCGGCCAGGGCGCGATCCCGCTCGACGCACTCGACGCGCAGGTCACGGCATGGATCGCGGCGCGTAAGCAGGCGAGCTAGGCGCGCCCCCTTATTCGGGCGGGCTGTCGGTCGCGTCCTGCTCGTTGCGCTCGGCGACGCCGCGCTGGATGTCCTTCAGCGCGCAACCGAAATCGCCGCCGGGGCCGACGCCCGAACAGGTGCCCGGACCGGTCTGGCCGATCGTCGCCAGCTCCTTCGACCGCACGCCCCAGCTCTGGCTGAGCTGCGGCGGGCCGCTCGGACGGAGGTTTTCGGGCAGGCGGTACCGGTCCTTTTCCGGACGGCGCGCGCAGACCACCACTTCGTCGTCGGTGGCGCGGGGGCAGGGATCGGTGCCGAACACGATGATCTCGCGGGTGCGCTGCTGCTGCTGCGCGGTCGCCGGAAGCGCCGCGACAAGGCCGCTGCCAACAAGGGCGCCGAGCGCGAGAAGGTGACGGGTCTTCATCATTGCATACCTTTCAGGAGGCTTCAGCGCTTGGAGCCGAAACGCGTTCCGCCCTAGATCCGCTTGGACGCGGCAATCGCGACCTTGCAGATCGAACGGATGGCGAAGCTCAACACGGGATAGGCCGGCGCTTCCAGCGCGCCATGCTCGAGCGCGGTTTCGCGATGCTCCAGTTCTTCAGCCTGGAACTGGCGGATATCGGCCGACAATTCGGGATCCTGGTCGCCCAGCTCGGCCAATTGCTCTTCGTAATGCCGGTCGATCTCGGTCTCCACCGCCGCGGTGCAGGCCATCGCCGCCTTTTCGCTGAGCAGCGCCGTCGCCGCGCCCAGCGCGAAGCCGCCGACATGCCACAAGGGCTGCAGCAAGGTCGGTCGCACCTTCCGCTGGGCGAGAAGCTCATTGAAGCGGGCGAGGTGCCGCTCTTCCTGCGCCGCCATGTGCGTGACGAGATGCGCCGCGCGCGACGAACCGCGCAGCACCGCCAATTGCCCGGCATAGATGCGCGTCGCGCCATATTCGCCGGCATGATCGACGCGGATCATCGAATGGAGATCGGGCTTGCGGTCGCCCGGCTTCCAGCCCGAGCCTAACGATTCTTGGTCAGCCATAGGATCGCTCCGGCGGAAAAGAGGGAGATGACGGCGTTCCACGCCGCCAGCGACAGGCCGAGGAAGGTCCACTGGATCTGGTCGCAGCGGATCAGCGGGGTCGCCATGATCGACTTTAAAAGCTCTTCGGGCGTTGCCCCCGTGGCCACGGTCGAACAGGTGGTGAGCCCTTCCCACCAGCCCTGCTCCACCCCGGCATGGAACAGCCCGATCGCGCCCGACACGGCGATTCCCAGCGCCGCGAGCAGGGTCAGCGGCCGGGCGAGACGCGGAAGCGCCAGCGACAGGCCGGCCAGCACCACCGCCGCCAGATGCGGCCAGCGCTGCCAGAAGCACATCTCGCACGGGTTCAGCCCGCCCAGATGCTGCGACCCGACCGCACCGAGCAACAGCGCGCCCGGCACCGCGAGCGCCAGCCATTGCGCCAGCCGCAACCGGCTGCCCGCGCCCTGCTTCAGATAACCGCGGCGCGCGTCCATCAGCGGGCCCGCGGCGCTCCGCCCGGCCCCGACGCCAGCCGCTTCAGCGCCTTTACCGCATAATCGAGCTGGAAGTCCTTGATGCCCTTTTTCTCGAGCTCGGCGGCGGTCATGCTGAACCGCGGATCGGTCGCATCGTCCTTTTCGAGCAGCTTATCGTCGACCTTGTTCTGGGCGATGAGATGACGGCGAAGATCCGCCTCGCGGATCGCCGGACGGTCCTTGTAATCGGGATCGCTCAGCTGCGGCACGGCGATATCGGGATCGATCCCGCCCGCCTGCACCGACCGCCCCGACGGCGTGAAATAACGCGCGGTGGTAAGGCGCAGCGCGCTGTCCTGATCCATCTGGATCACCGTCTGGACCGAGCCCTTGCCGAAGCTGCGCTCACCCATGACGAGCGCGCGGCGATGATCCTGCAGTGCGCCCGCGACGATCTCCGCCGCCGACGCCGAACCGGCATCGACCAGTACGATGATCGGCCGCCCGCCGGTCAGGTCACCCGGCCGCGCATAAAAGCGCTCGATGTCGTTCTTCTCGCGCCCGCGCTCGGACACGATTTCGCCCCGCTCGAGGAAAGCATCGCTGACCTGCACCGCCTGATCGAGCAGCCCGCCCGGGTTGGAGCGGAGGTCGATGACATAGCCAAGCGGCTTGCCGCCCGCCGCCTTGTCCATCGCGGTCAGCGCGGCTTCCACCTGCTCGCCGACATTGCCCGAGAAGGTGTTGATGTTGAGGACGCCGATGCCGTCCTTCAGCTCCCACTTGACCGGACGCAGCTCGATCCGCTCGCGGCGGATGGTGACGTCGAACGGCTTGTCGCGGCCGGGGCGCACGATGGTGATCTTGATCGGGCTGCCGGGAGGCCCCCGCATCTTTTCCACCGCCTCGTCGAGATCGAGGCCGTAGAGGAGCTCGCCGTCAAGGTGGGTGATGTAATCGCCCGCCTTGATGCCTGCGCGATCGGCCGGGGTGTCCTCGGTCGGGCTGATCACCTTGACCGTCCCGTCCTCCTGCGTGACCGACAGGCCGAGCCCGCCGTAATTGCCGTCGGTGGTGGTCCTGAGCTGGCGGAAATCCGACGCTTCCAGATAGGAGCTGTGCGGATCGAGGCTCGCCAGCATCCCGTCGATCGCGCCCTTGATCAGCTTGTGATCGTCGACCTTGTCGACATAGTTCGCGCGCACCCGCTCGAACACGCCCATAAAGGTTTCGAGCTCCTTGTAGGTCTGCGCGTCCGACGCCGCCTGGGTGGCGGTGACGGCGGGAACCAGGGCGAGCGCCCCGACAAGAGCGAGCGGGGGGAGGAGCTTGCGGATCATGGGTCCAGTCTTAGCCATTTCACCGCCCACTTAACAGCGGCGCGGATGAACGCCCGATGAGGATTTAGGGGGTATCGGGCCGGGAACGCGCGAACAGAGCGGCGGGCTCGGGCCGGCCGGCCTGAAACAGCTCGGCGGTGACAGGACCGAGCGCCCGTCCAAGCGCCTCGCCCGCCGCGATTCTATCGCCGACGCGCACCGCCGGCCGGACGTTGGTCAGCAAGCTCGCCCAGCCGTCGCCATGATCGACCACGATCACCCCGGCTCGGGCGCGGAAGGGTCCGGCAAAGGCGATCCGCCCTTTTGCCGGCGCGACGACCTGCGTCCCGGCCGCCGACGCCACGGTCAGCCCTCTTGCCCGGACGCCGTTATCGGCCAGTTCGCCCATCCCGACCGTCACCGCGCCCCCGGCGGGCAGGCGCCAGGCGAACGGCGGCGGCGTCCGGCGCTCATCCGAAGGAAGCGGTCGCGGCTCGGAAACCGGCAGCCGCGCCAAAGAGGCGGCGAGCGCCCGTGCCGCCTGCCGCCGTGCCGCTTCGCTCTGGAGCATCGCCAGGCGCTCGCCGCGGCCCAGCACCTCGTCCCCCGCATCGAAGGCCTGGGCTTCATTGGTCCGGGCCGCGTCCAGCGCCTCGCGCTCGCGCGCCGCGAAGCGTTGCTGCGCCTCGGCCGCCGCCTTGCGCTCTCCGGCAAGCTGTTCGCGTAAAGCCTGCTGCGCCCGCACCGTGGCGGCAAGAGCCTCGGCCTCCCCGCGTAGCGCCGCGCTCCGCTTCTCGACCTCGGGGCCGAGCGCGCGGACCAACGCGGTCAGCCGCACCTGCTCCTCCGCCCCGCCGGCGGTCGCCAGCATCAGCCACGCCGGCCTGCGCCCCGCTTCCGCCAGTCCCGCCAGCAACGCGGTCGCCGGCCGCCGCGCTTCGGCCAAGCGCGCATCGAGTAGCGCCCGGCGCCGTTCCAGCACCGCCAATTGCGCTTCGGAAAGCGCGATGCGGGTGTCCGCCGCCAGCATCGCCTGCGCTTCGGCGGCGCGCCGGGCGGCCGCCTTCTCGGCCTCGCTGCGCGCCACATCCGCCGCTGCCTCGAGCCGCTTCTGCTCGCGAGCGGCAGCCGCGGCCTCCTGCTCGGCAACCCGCACCGGATCGGCCGCCGACACCAGCAGCGGCGCAAGCGCGAAAAGGAAAAGGCGGCGCATGGACCTAGCCTTGCCGGTGATACGGATGGCCCGCAAGCCAGCTCGTCGCGCGATACAATTGCTCGGCCAGCATGGCGCGGGCGAGGAGATGCGGCCAGGTCGCCGCGCCGAAGCTCAGCAGCAGGTCAGCGCTCGCCCGCTCCGCCTCCTCATGCCCATCGGCGGCGCCGAGCACGAACCGGCATTCCCGCGTTCCCGCATCGCGCCACCTGTCGAGCTTCGCTGCCAGCTCGCTCGACGCCAGCGCCTTGCCCCGCTCGTCCAGCAGCACGGTGACGCACGGGCTCGGCGCCGGCGGCACCGTTCCCCCGCGATCGGGCAATTCGGTCAGCTTGTGCGGCCAGGTCAGGCGCTTCAGATAGCGCTTGACCAGCTCGCCCTCGGGCGACCGGCCGATCTTGCCGCGCGCGATGATGTGAAGGAGCACTCAGGGTCCGTTCGTGCCGAGCGCAGTCGAGGCACCACTTTGCCACTCCGTCCCTCGACTTCGCTCGGGACTAACGGCAGCATGAGATCTCAACCCGCCGCCGCCGCCTTTTCGTCCCCGAACGCCCACATGCGTTCCAGATTGTAGAAGCTGCGCACTTCGGGGCGGAACAGATGGACGATCACATCGTCGGCGTCGATCAGCACCCAGTCGGCGGTCGGCAACCCTTCGATCCGGACCAGCTTGCCGTGATCCTGCTTCAACCGGTCGGCGAGCTTGTTCGCCATGCTGGCGACCTGCCGGGTCGATCGGCCCGAGGCGATCACCATATGATCGGCGATACTCGATTTGCCCGCGAGCGGGATGGACACGACCTCGACTGCCTGATCGTCGTCGAGGCTGCGGAGAACCGCCGCGTGCAGGTCCTCGACAGAAGCGGGCGTGCGAGCGCCAGCCGTTTCAGGGGTATCAGCCAAGGTTTCTCCTGTGTTCTGCGGAAGGTTCAACGTCCCGACCCGCATCCGTGTTGCGGGCGAAACGTTCGTGCCAAAGGGGATCGGCGGCGCGGAGCTGCGTTGCGGAAGTCCGGTCAGGCGGTAGCCCAAGGAAGACGATCGCCGGGGCACTCCAACGCGTCCACTCCCGAGCCTGAGCTTCGGGCCGGACGAAACGCCGAAGCCAGCCCGACACGCGAGCCGTGCGGGCCTCGTCATCATAGCCGGGACGCGACAGAACGGCAATCGGCACCGTGGCGGCAAGGCGTCGCCAATCCTTCCACTGATGGAATTGCGCCACAGTATCCTCACCCATCAACCAGATGAAGCGATGGCGCGGAAATCGCCGGACCAAGGCCGCAAGGGTATCCACCGTATAGACCGTACCGAGCCGCCGCTCGATGTCGCTAACCTTGATCAAGGAGCGGCGCGCCTGCTCGCGGGCCGAGGCGAGCCGCGCTGCATAGGGTGCCATGCCCTTTTTCGGCTTCAGCGGATTGCCGGGGCTGACCAGCCACCACACCTCGTCCAGCCCCAGCGCCGCGGCGGCGGCAAGGCTCATCGCCCGGTGCGCGCGATGCGCCGGGTTGAAGCTTCCACCAAGCAGGCCGATGCGCCGCGTCATGGCCCTAGGGGCTAGCAGCGCCGGCCGCTCTCTGCCACTGCTGCCGCGCAGGGGAAGCAAGCACGATGAACGCCATCGAACCGATCGCAGATGCTGTCACCGGGGGGATCGCCGCGCGCGCGGTGGAACCGCAGACGGGCATGGACGGCACCGGCCACACCACCGAACGGGCCTGCCTCAATTGCGGCGCGTCGCTGGTCGGCGCTTATTGCCACGAATGCGGCCAGCACGCCCACGTCCACCGCTCGCTCGGCGCGTTCGGACACGACCTCCTCCATGGCGTATTCCATTTCGAGGGCAAGATCTGGCGCACCCTGCCGATGCTGGCGTGGCGTCCGGGCGAACTCACCCGCCGCTATATCGACGGCCAGCGCGCCAGCTTCGTGTCGCCGATCGCCCTGTTCCTGTTCGGCGTGTTCCTGATGTTCGCGGTGGTCAGCCAGTTGCCTTCGTCGGCGTTCATCGACACCAGCCAGATCCAGGCCGGCCTCGAAAAGGGCGCGCGGGAAACCGAGGCCAGGCTGAAGGAACTGGAAGCGGAGCGGACGACGGCGATGGCGACCGGCGACCAGGCCGCCGTCCGGAAAATCGATCGCGAGATTGCGTCCCAGAAGAAAGACCTTGCCCTCACCCGCGATATCGCGGCCGACGGGGCGTCCGGAGCGCTGGCCCACGCATCGGACGACGCGCCCACCTCGGTTGCGACGCTCAACGAAGCCTATCTCAAGGCCAAGAAGAACCCGGAGCTCCTGTTCTACAAGCTCAAGAGCAACGGCTACAAATACAGCTGGGCGCTGATTCCCCTGTCGCTGCCGCTGATGTGGCTGCTGTTCCCCTTTTCAAGGCGCTGGCGGCTCTACGACCACACCGTGTTCGTGACTTATTCGCTCAGCTTCATGACCCTGCTGGTGGTGGCGGGGAGCCTCTACAGGCTGACCGGGCTTCCTGGCGTCGGGCTGCTGATGTTCCTGCCCCCCGTGCACATGTACCGCCAATTGCGCGGTGCCTACAGCCTGTCGGCACTGTCGGCACTGTGGCGCGCAGCCGTGCTGACCGTCGGCGCGTCCTCGATCGTGATCTTGTTCGGGATCGGCCTCGTGCTGCTCGGCGCGCTCGGCTAGGCCTTGCAGGGATATTTGGCGGCCGAGATGCGGGTCATCGCCTCGGTCATGTCGATCCGCTGACGCTCGGCCTTGGGAATGGCACCAAGGCGCGCCATGAATTCACGGGCGTCCATCGTCTGCTTGCCCTCGGGCGGACAGGAGCGCGGCTTGCCGCCGGCCTTGACGATCGCCAGCCGCTGCTCGCGCGACTTCTCGCCCGCCTTCTTGCCCTCCTCCATCAGCGCGCGGATCTCGCCCCGGTGCATCAGCGCCAGCGGCCCCTTTTTCATCAGTGCCGCCGCACGGGAGTGATAAACGTCGGCATTCATCGACTGGGCCGCCGCGGGGACGGCCGCCAGCGACAGCAGGCCGGCGCCAAGGGCGAGGGTCATGGATCGCATCGTCACTCCTGTTGAAAGGAAGAACCGCTTACTTGCGGCAGGGATATTTGCGCTGAAGCACCTGCAGCATCGCCGCCCGCAGGGTCAGACGCTGGCGCTCGGCTTGCGGGATCTGCCGCAACCGCGACAGGAACTCGCGATCACCGAGATCGGCGTGCGGCTTGGGGCTGCAATATTTGATCGGCTTGCCGGCCTTCTCGGCAGCCACGCGCTCGGCCTCGATGCTGTTTCCAGCCGCCGTGCCCTCGGCCTTCAGCTTCTTGTAGTCGCCATCGAACAACGCCATCGGGCCTTTGCCCAGCAGCCGGTCGGCGCGATTGAGGAAGTTTTCCGCGGTGCCGGGGGCAGCGGCGGCGGCGGCGGGGGTGCTGAGCGCAAAGAGCAGTGCGGCGGCAAATACAGGTCGCATAACCGCACGATGGCTCGTTTTTCGATGAAGGCAAAGTGAACAAGCAAAAGAAAACGCCGCCCCGAAGCTGGCCGGGACGGCGTTTCTCATTTTCAATCGACGGTGGCGGTCAGGCCCCCGCGGGCGCCGCGCCCCCGAAGCCGGTCGGCTTGCGGGTCTTGGGAATACCCACGCCCGCCGGCGGAACCACCGGGCGCGAACTGTTGCCGCGATCGATCGAGCCGCCTTCCAGCACCGTCTTGATCTCCTCGCCCGACAGCGTCTCATATTCGAGCAGCGCCTTGGCGAGCGTGTGGAGCTGGTCCTCGTGCGTGCCGAGCAACTGCTTGGCCCGCTCGTAGCCGCCTTCGACGATCCGGCGGATTTCCTTATCGATGGCCTTGGCGGTCTCGTCGCTCATCTGGCGCTGGCGATTCATCGAATAGCCGAGGAACACTTCCTCGTCGGCCTCGGCATATTGCAGCGGCCCCATCTCGTCCGACATGCCCCACTTGGTGACCATGTCGCGCGCCAGCGTCGTAACGTACTGAATGTCGCTCGACGCGCCCGAGCTAACCTTGTCGTAGCCGAAGATGATCTCCTCGGCGACGCGGCCGCCCATGGCTACGGCAAGGTTCGCGTGCATCTTGTCACGGTGATAGCTGTAGCTGTCGCGCTCCGGCAGACGCATCACCATGCCCAGCGCGCGGCCGCGCGGAATGATGGTGGCCTTGTGGATCGGATCGGACGCCGGCTCGTGCACCGCGACAATCGCGTGACCCGCCTCGTGATAAGCGGTCATCCGCTTTTCGTCCTCGGTCATGACCATGGACCGGCGTTCGGTCCCCATCATCACCTTGTCCTTGGCTTCCTCGAATTCCTGCATCGCGACCAGCCGCTTGCCCTTGCGCGCGGCAAGCAGGGCGGCCTCGTTGACGAGGTTGGCGAGGTCCGCGCCCGAGAAGCCCGGCGTGCCGCGGGCAATGGTGCGCGCATCGACGTCGGGCGCCAGCGGCACCTTCTTCATGTGCACGCCGAGGATCTGCTCGCGGCCCTCGATATCGGGGCGCGGCACCACGACCTGGCGGTCGAAGCGGCCCGGGCGCAGCAGCGCGGGGTCGAGCACGTCGGGACGATTGGTGGCGGCGACGATGATGATCCCGTCGTTCGCCTCGAAGCCGTCCATTTCGACCAGCAACTGGTTCAGCGTCTGCTCGCGCTCGTCGTTGCCGTTGCCGAGACCGGCACCGCGATGACGGCCGACCGCGTCGATTTCGTCGATAAAGACAATGCACGGCGCCGACTTCTTGGCCTGTTCGAACATGTCACGCACGCGGCTGGCGCCGACGCCGACGAACATTTCGACGAAGTCGGAACCCGAAATGGTGAAGAACGGCACGCCTGCCTCACCCGCGATGGCGCGGGCGAGCAGGGTCTTGCCGGTGCCGGGCGAACCGACCAGCAGCGCACCTTTGGGGATCTTGCCGCCCAATCGGGCGAAGCGGCCCGGGTCCTTCAGGAATTCGACGATCTCCTGCAGTTCCTCGCGCGCTTCGTCGATGCCCGCAACATCGGCGAAGGTCACCCGGCCTTCCTTGGCCGTCAGCACCTTGGCACGGCTCTTGCCGAAGCCCATCGCGCCGGAGCCCGCGTTCTTCTGCATGTTGCGCATGATGATGAAGCTGATGCCGAGGATCAGGATGAACGGCAGCGACTGGACCAGAATGATCCACCAGATGCTCGACTGCTCGGCTTCCTTGACCTGCACCTGGACGCCGGCGGCAAGCAGCCGCTCGGTGACCTGCGCGTCCGACGGCGCGGTGGTGCGGAAGGCTTCGCCGTTGGCGAGCTTGCCGCTGATCACCTGATTGCCCGCGGGGGTCGCGCTGCTGGTGACCTGGCGGACATTGCCTTCGCCGACCTGGCGGATAAAATCGGAATAAGCGATCGGGTTGCCGGTTTGCGCGCGGCTGCCGCCTTCAAGCATCTGCGCGAACAGCACCAGGCCCAACAGCACACCGACCCAGATCAGCAGGCTCTTGCTCCAGGGGGTGCCCGGCTTCTTGTTCTTCTCGTCCATGGCACGCAATGTAGGAGATGCGCGGCCAACCGCCTAGAGGGCGGGCGTCATTCGGGAAAAAGCGTCCCGCTTTGGGTAACGCGTGAGACGAGCAGACTCGATTCGCCGCGCCGTCGCCACAACTCGCCTTACCCCCGACCCATCCGCTTGTCGGACAAGCGAAGTTCGACATACCGTTAAGGAAGCAGTGAGCCGGTTGCCGTCATAAGGGGGCGGGTCGAACGGTTTTTCGATTGTATGATGGAGCGCAGATGCGCGTTTTTGTCTTGCTCGCCTGGATTCTCAGCCTGGTTGCCGCCCAGCCGGCGCTGGCCGCGTCCAGCCCGCACCTGCAGACCCTCGAACAGCAGCTGTCGACGTTGCTCGCCGCGCGCTCGGGCGACGTCGGCGTCGCCGCGCTCGATCTCGCCACCGGTGAAACGGTCGCGATCAACGGCGACAAGGCCTATCCCATGGCCTCGACCATGAAGGTCGCGGTCGCCGCCGCCTATCTCGACCAGGTCGAGGCCGGGCGCCGCACCATGGATCAGAAGATCGCCGGACAAACGGCACGCTCGCTGATCGAATCGATGATGATCAAGTCGAACAATCAGTCGACCGACCTGCTGATTGCCAACTTGGGCGGACCGCGCGCGATCCAGGACTGGCTGGAGCACAACCAGATTCGCGGCGTTCGCGTCGATCGCAACATCGCCCGCCTGCTCGCCGACAAGCGCGACCTGTGGGACCTGCGCGACAGCGCCTCGCCGGTCGCCATGGTCCAGATGCTGCGCAGCCTCGACAAGGGCAACATCCTGACCCCCGCCAACCGCGCCTATCTGCTCGACGTCATGGGCCGCTGCGCTACCGGCAAGAACCGCATCCGCGGCCTGCTCGCCGGGGTGCCGATCGCGCACAAGACCGGCACGCTCAACAATTACACCAGCGACGTCGGCTATCTGACCCTGCCCGACGGCCGCCGTCTGGCCGTGGCCTTTTTCGCTCGCGGCGGGACCGACCGCCCGCTGACCATCGCGCAGGCCGCGCGGACCATCTACGATGGCTTCGCCGGCTGGGTCCGCAGCGTGTCCTTCGCCGACAGCATGGCCAAAGCGATCAGCGCCAACTAAGTCCGGCGCGGGGGCGCCAGGCGGAACAGCCACTCGTCCCCCTCGGCCCGCACCATCACCCCGGCAAGCGTTCCGCCTCTCCCGCCGTCGAGCGCTCCGACCAGCCGATCGAGGTCGGGCCCGCGCACCGACGCTTGGCGGTTCAATTCCCCGATCGCCTGCGCCGCGATCCGCCGCCGGACCTCGCGCAGCGGCGAAGGGCGATAGGCGAACACCTCGCCCTCCCGTCGCACTTCCTCGGCCCACTCGCGCGCCGTCATCGCGTCCAGCGCCTCGGCCGCATCCGCCAGCGCCGCCGCCGAGCGGGCCAGCCGCTCCGGCTCGAGCCACGGCGTTCCCCCCAGCAACGCCCGCGCCTGCGTCCGGTCGTGGCGTGGATCGTGATTGGACGGATCGTCGACGCCGCGCCACCCCGCCCCTTCCACCACGGCGACCAGATCAGCCTTGCGCAGCCCGAGCAGCGGCCTGATCAGCCTGACACCCGGCGCCAATGCCCGCTCCTCGCGGATACCGGCCAGCCCCCCGACCCCGCTCCCCCGCGCCAGCCGCATCAGCAGCGTTTCGGCCTGATCGTCGGCATGATGCGCGGTGGCGACGGCAGCCAGCCCCTGCCGACCGGCCCACTCCCCCAGCGCCGCATAACGCGCCTCGCGTGCCTGCGCCTGCAGGCTCGCGCCCGGTTCGACTGCGACGCTGAGGATATCGTGTGGAACCCCAAGCTCGGCGCAGCGGGCGGCGACAATCGCGGCTTCGCCTACGCTTTCCGGCCTCAGCCCATGATCGACCGTGGCCGCACGCACCCGCCCCGGCCGCGCCCTCGCGGCAAGCAACAAAAGCGCCAGGCTATCAGGACCGCCGGATACGGCCAGGCCGAGGTCGCCATCGGGCGCCAGCCGGTCTAATCTGTCAGACACATCGTCATTGCGAGCGAAGCGACGCAATCCAGTACCCCTTCCGCGCGGGCCGACGCATGGATTGCTTCGTCGCTACGCTCCTCGCAACGACGAAATCAGCACCCCGCCCGGCTCTTGGCGGCGGGAAGCTGCGACTTCAAATCCGCCCGCATCGACGCGCCATAGACTTCCTCGAGCTCGGCATAAGCCTTGCACGCCTGCGCGGGCTGCTTCAGCGCCATCAGCGACTGCCCGAGATAGAACAGGCTGTCGGGCGCGCGCTCGCCCTTGGGATTGCCGCGATAATTGGCGAGCAACGCTTCGGCCGCTTCGCGCGGCTTGCCGCTGTCGAGCAAGGCACGGCCGGCAAGATTGTTGGCCCAGCTGACCCGGCGATGCCCGGGAAAGCTCGATGCCATCGCCTTCAGTGCGGTCACCGCTTGCGGATACCGCTTCTGCATCCACAGCTGATAGCCCGCATCATAGGCCGCTTCGCCGTCGGCGAACGCATCGCCGGTTCGCGCCGGGCGCGGCGGCTGGGTGGCGGGGCGCGGCGCCGGCGTCGTCTCGGCAACCACCGGGGCCGGGGCGGCAGGCTCGGCTGCGGCAGTGGTGGCCGCCGGGGCCGGCGCTCCGCCCGCTTCGATCTGGCGCAGCCGCGCGTCGAACTCGGTCCTCAGCCGCGCCAGCTCGGTTTCCAGCGTCGCGACGCGATTGCCGTTCTCTTCCGACAGACGGGTCATTTCGGCGAGCTGCCGTTCCAGCGCATCGATCCGCGCCGACTGCGCCGTGACCACCGTCTGGCTGGCGGCGGGCGCGTCGATAAACCCGGCGGTGTCGACCGGCTGGCCCTTGGGGAACACCCGCCGCTGCAACTGGTGGGTCTGCCGCTCGAGGCGATACAGCCGGTCCTCGGTGGTCGGCTGCTGCTTCTGGGCGGCGGCGGGAACGGTAAGGGTGAGGGCACAAAGACCCAGCAAAAGTTTGTGCGTCATGACGTCATTCCGTGTGGTCGACCGGCTTAGCGGTCAATGAACTAGCGGGCTTGCGGCGTGGTCGGAGCGGGAGGCGTTGCCCCCGCGCCACGCATCAGATCGGGCCCCAGCAGCGACACGTTGCTGACCGTGGTGTCGGCGGCGCCCACTGCGGGCGCATCGGCGGTACCGACCGAAATGCGGATCGACTGCGGGCGCCCGGTCCGCAGCACCGGCGCGGTGGCGGTGGCCGGGACTTCATAGCTCTGCCCGGCGCCGAGTTCGCCCTGGAACAGGCTTCGCCCGCCGCGCTCGCTGACCTGGATCCAGGCCGGCTCATTGGCGGTGATCACCACCGGGCCGTTCCCGACCGGCGCGGCGGCAGGCGCAGGCGTGCCGGGCGCGGGGGTACCCGGCACCGGCGCCGTGGCTTCGGCCACCGGCTGGTCAGGGGTCAGCTCGCGATTGCGGTTCCACAGGAAAGCGGCGGCCACGGCGACCAGCGCGAGCAGCGCCAGCACCACCACCCACTTTGGCATCACGCGGGCGGGATCGGCTGGCTCGAACACCTGTGCTTCGGGACGCGCGGCCAGCGCGCCGCCGCCCATTTCGGCCCGCAGCGTCTCGCCGATGGCATTGCGGTCGAGCCCGACCACGCCGGCATAGCTCTTGGCAAAACCGATGGTGTAGGTCGGCGCGGGAAGCTTGTCCCACTCGCCATCCTCCAGGCTTTGCAGATGACGGGTCGGAATGCGGGTCCGCGCCGCGACGTCTTCCAGCGTGATGCCTTGCGCTTCGCGCGCCTGGCGCAGCTGCTCCCCGGCCGTGCCGGCTTCGCTCGTCACTTCATCCACCACGCGCTCGATACCCTCCCCAGGCTTTGCCCCTCTTGTCGCGAGGTGAGCAGGCCCCGTCAATCAGGAGGGCTCAGTCCAACGCGATCGCGTGTCGCTTCGCCCAGTCGGTCAGCGCCTTGCGCATGTCGCGCGGCGGCTTGGCCAGCAGCGCGTCCATCTTGTTGCCGATCGCCTGCGCGTCGAGCGAGCGGATCATCGCCTTGACCGGCCCGACCGCCGCCGGGGTGATCGAGAAATTGGTGATCCCGATCCCGACCAGGGCCATCGCTTCCAGCGGCCGGCCGCCCATCTCCCCGCACACCCGCACCGTCACCCCCGCCGCCGCCGCTTCGCGCGCGACCCGGCGGAGGAAACGCAGGATCGCCGCGCTCAGCCAGTCGTAACGCATCGCCAGCCGCGGATCGGCGCGGTCGGCGGCGAACAGGAATTGGGTAAGATCATTGGTCCCGATCGACAGGAAATTGATCCGCGGCAATAGGATGTCGAGCATCTCGGCGAGGCTCGGCACTTCCAGCATCGCGCCATATTCGATCCGCGCCGGGCCCGGCCGCCGCGCCCGCACCCACTCGACCTGTTGTTCGAACAGGGTGCGCGCTTCCTCATATTCCCACGGCTCGGAGATCATCGGGAACATGACCCGCAGAGTGCGTCCCTCCGCCGCCTCGATCAGCGCCCGCGCCTGCGCTTTCATCAGTGCGGAGCGTTCGAGGCTGAGGCGAAGCGCACGCCAGCCCATCGCCGGATTCTCGGCCTCGTCGACCACATCGTTCAGATACGGCAGCGCCTTGTCGCCGCCGATATCCACCGTGCGGAACACCACCGGCCGGTCGCCCGCCGCGTCCAGCACCTGGCGGTACAAGCGATATTGCGCATCGCGCCCGGGCAAGGCGGCCGAGACGAGGAACTGAAATTCGGTCCGGAACAGGCCGATCCCGTCCGCGCCCGTCGCGTCCAGCGCGCCCGCATCCTCGGCCAGGCCGGCATTCACCATCAGGGTCGTTCGCACCCCGTCCTTGGTGATCGGCGGCATCGACCGGATGGCGGCGAATTCGGCGCGGCGCTTCTGGCCCATCGCCATGCGATTGTCGAAGGCGGTCACCGTGGCCCGGGTCGGGCGCACCACCAGGCTGCCCTGATTGCCGTCGACCAGCACCGTGTCGCCTTCTGCCGCGATCTGGCCGATATCCTTGACCCGCCCGATCACCGGCACGCCCATCGCGCGAGCGACAATGGTGACGTGCGCCGTCAACGAGCCCTCCTCCATCACCACCGCCTTCAACCGGCGGCGGTCATATTCCAGCAGCTCGGCCGGCCCGAGGCTCTTGGCGATCAGCACCGAATCGCCCGGCAAGCCGGTCTGCGCCGCGGTCCCCATCCGCCCGCTGACGATCCGCATCAGCCGGTTGGACAGGTCCTCGAGGTCGTGCATCCGCTCTTTCAGCAGCGGATCGTCGATCTCCAGCATCCGCGAACGGGTGCGCTGCTGGACCCGTTCGATCGCGGCTTCGGCGGTCAGCCCGCTGTCGATGGCGAGGTTGATCCGTCGGACCCAGCCCTCGTCATAAGCGAACATCCGGTAGGTCTCGAGGATCTCCTGATGCTCGCCGGCGGTCCCGAATTCCGCCTCGCGGGTCATGTTCTCGATCTGCGTCCGCATCTTGGCGAAGGCCGAAATGACCCGGTTGCGCTCGAGCTCGGGATCCTCGCTCACCGTATGCTCGACCACCACGCGGGGCTCGTGGAACACCGCCGTGCCGCGGCCCATGCCAGCGACCAGCTTCAGCCCCGCCAGGCGGACCATTCCCTCGCGCTGCCCGCCGCCGCGCAGCACTCCGTCGACCAGCCGGGCGCCCGCGATCAGCTCGGACAGCACCATCGCCACCGTTTGCAGTGCCTCGATCTCGACATCGGCATAAGCGCGCGGATCGGCGTGCTGCACCGCAAGCACCCCCACCCCGCGCTCGCGAAAGATGATCGGCACGCCGGCAAAGCTGTGAAAGCGGTCCTCGCCCGTTTCCGGCCGATAAGCGAAGGCCGGATGATTACTTGCCTCGGCGAGATTGAGGATCCGCCCCTCGGCGGCGATGGTGCCGACCAAGCCCTGTCCCGGGGACAGGCGAGTGACGTGCACCGCTTCCTTGTTGAGGCCGTGGGTCGCGAACAATTCCAGCGACTGCTCGCGCAGCAGATAGATCGAGCACACCTCGCTTTCCATCGCCTCGGCGATGAGATCGACGGTCATGTCGAGCTTGGTCTGCGCCGACCCGCGCTTCGCCATCAACTGGTGAAGCCCGGTCAGAATCTCGCGAGCGGCGTTGGCGGCGGATGGCATGGGAAAAGCGCTAACAGGAACGCGCGGACGGGCCAAGCGACGTGGCGTGCGAGACACACTCCCCGCCGCCCCGAACTTTTCCCACGCATCCGATTGGGTGGCTCATGCGTAATGCCGGCATCCCCAAAAAATCGGAGCTAATGTTACATGCGTATTGTTTCCGCCACCGGTATTCTTGCAGTTGCCCTGGTGGCCACCTCTGCTCACGCGCAGGATCGCACGGCCAGCTGGACCGGCCCCTATGTCGGGGGCCAGATCGGCGTCACCAACATCGATAACGACCGCAATCCGCGGGTCCGCTTCGACACCAACCGCGACGGCACCTTCAGCGACACCGTGCGCACCGCCGCCGGCGCCGACGCTTTCTCGCCGGGCTTCTGCGACGGTCGCGCCAACGGCGTCAGCCCTCAGGGCGGCTGCGACAATGGCGACCAGGCGCTCGAAGGCGGCGTTCACGTCGGCTATGACATGGACTTCGGCGGTGTCGTCGTCGGCGTGGTCGGCGAATATGACCGCACCAGCCTCGAAGACAGCGTGTCGGCCTTTTCGACCACGCCCGCCAATTACGTCATGACCCGCAAGCTGCGCGACAGTTTCGGCGTCCGCGCCCGCGTCGGCATTCCGTACAAGTCGGCCCTGCTCTACGCGACGGGCGGCGCGGTGCACGGCCGCTTCCGTAACAGCTTCACCAGCAGCAACACGGCCAACGCCTTTGCGGTGACCGACACGCGCACCAGCGGCTGGGGCTATCGCCTTGGCGGCGGTGCCGAACAGCAGCTCGGCGGCGGCCTCTCGGTCGGCCTGCTGTATCTCTATTCGTCGATTAAGGACGATGGCGACAACCGCATCGACGTCACCCGTGGCACCGCCCCGGCGACCAACCCCTTCGTCCTGACCAACGCCGCCGGGACGCAGTTCCAGCGCACCGACGAGCGTTTCCGCAGCCACGCGATCAAGGCCACCGCAAGCCTGCGGTTCTAATCCGGCCTAGTTGCGCATGATCTCGCCTATTTCCGCGTTCCGGCGGAGATAGGCGTCGCGCTTGCAGACCTCGGTCTCGCAAGCGCGCAGGCGCGTGAGAAACGTCTCGCGCGTGGTGCTTAGCCGAGCCCGTTTGGCCTCGGTGCCATAGCGAAAGCTCTGGTCGGTCAGGATCTGGAGATGCCGTTCGAGCGGCGCCAGATCCACCTTCGGGCTGGCGTCGGCGGGCGCTGGTGCGGCGCGGACCTCGTTGCGCGCGACCGCCGGCGCCGCGGCCGACACCTCCACATTCGATGCGGCCGGGCGGCGAGGCTGCGCTTCGGCACCGGCGCTTCGCGTCGGCAGGCGCGGCGGCGGGCTGACCGGAAGCGGCGGGGCAACCACCACCGGGCGCTCGACCTCCGGCTCCCGCTCGGCGCGGGGTGCCGCCGGCGCTGCCTCTTCGGGCGCGATCCGGCGATGCATGGCCGCGCGATCCTCGGCCGGGCGAATGTCGGGCTCGGCGAACGCCGCCGCCGCCGGACGCGTGCCGGTGTCAGCCAATCTAGGAACCGGCATCAACTGCGGTTGCCCGAGCGCCCACCAGCCAAGCCCGATCTTGCCGGCTGCCAGCAGCAGAAACAGATTGCGTCCCGCCGCCCCGCCGCGCACCCGCTCGCCGGTAGCGATCGCGCCGCCCGGTTGAAACCGCGCCTGCCGCGTTTCGTCATAGGCCGCCCGCCGCTCAGGGTCGCGCAGCACGTCCCATGCGGCCGTCACCGCCTTGGCCCTTGCCGGATCGGCCTCCGCCCCGCCGCCGTCGGGGTGAAAGCGCCGCATCAAGGCGAGATATGCGCTGCGGATCGCCACCGGATCGGCCTCGGGATCGACCCCCAGGGTGCGATAATGGCTGGTCATCGTGTCGCCCGTGGTCCCCGCTGCGTCGCGCTTGCGGGGACTGCTTCTACGAGCGAGGCGAGGCCTTGGCGATGGCTTTCGTCAGCCCGCCGCCGCCCTGGTCAGGCAACGCGCAGGACGGCGGTCCGGCGGCGACGCATGGACGCGCCGATGGCGCCGAAGCCGACCAGCATCATCGCCCAGGTACCCGGTTCCGGGACCGCCGACGTGACGGTGATTGCGCTCAACTTGAAGCCGTCGAGGACGTTGTCGGAATTGCTCCGTGACGCGCCGATCAGCCAGACATTGCCGGTGTTGCTGCCCGACGCCAGGTTGGTCTGGAAGCCAGTGCCGAGGTTGCCCGACACGTTCCACAAATTGCCGTTGAGCGCGGTGAAGACCGCATTGCTGGTCGCGATTGCCGTGGTCGCCGGCACCGTGCTGGCGTACAATCCGCTCGCGGTGGCGAAGCTGACCGACGCGTCATTGTCCAGCGCCTGCCCGTTCTGGCTATAGGGCGTGAGCTTGGCCGAGGAGATGTTCACCGCCTGATTGAAGACCAGCAGGATGAAATCGTTGCGCAGGTAATTGTCGACCGCATGGGCATTACCCGACCCGTCGCCTTCGGTCGGATTGGTCACGCCAAGACCGCTGCTAAATGCACCGAGATACGCTTTTTCGAGCGTCGAACCGATGTAGGACCAAGCGGTGGCCTGCACCGTGATCCCGTCGGCGGAGAAGGCCCGGACGTTGCCGTTCGTCCCGTCGCCGGCCGAATTGCCGGTAAAGGTGATCACGGCCGCCGAAGCGGGTGTCGATGCAGCGAAAGCGGCCGCCAGAGTGGCAGCCACGACAGTCTTGCGAATCATTTTGTTAACCCCCGAGCTAATTAAATTCGCATTAATTCGGGCTAGCGAGGTCCGCGAGTCGATTTATTCTGGCTCTTGTCTCGTTTTGATACGAGACTGGTTTAGCTCCGCCGTCCAAGCGCGGCTTCGGCTTCGTCCACCAGTTCGGCAATGATCTCGGCGGTCGGCTGTTCCCTGGTTACCATGCCGACCGACTGGCCGGCCATCACGCTGCCGGTCTCGACATCCCCGTCGATCACCGCCCGCCTGAGCGCGCCCGCCCAATAATGCTCGATCTGGAGCTGCGCCTCAGCCATTTCGAGGCGCTTGCCGTCGAGATGCTCGGCGATTTCCCGCTGCTTGGCGGCGAAGCGCTCGGTTTCCTTGTTCTTCAAGGCACGCACCGGGATCACCGGCAAACGCGGATCGATCTGCACGCTCGGCACCGCGTCGCGCGCGCTGGCGCGAATGAACGCCTTCTTGAAGTTGGCGTGCGCGATGCTTTCGGTCGCGCAGACGAACCGCGTGCCGAGCTGCACGCCCGCCGCGCCCATCTCCAGATACGCCGCAATCGCCTCGCCCCGGCCGATCCCGCCCGCGACGAAGACCGGAATGTCACCCGCGACATGCGGCAGAATCTCCTGCGCCAGCACGCTGGTCGAGACCGGCCCGATATGGCCGCCAGCCTCCATCCCCTCGATCACGATGGCGTCCGCGCCCGATCGCATCAGTTTCTTCGCCAGGCTCAGCGCGGGCGCAAAGGCGATCAGCTTGGCCCCCGTCGCCTTGATCCGGTCGATTGCCCCGCTCGGCGGCAAGCCCCCGGCAAGCACGATATGCCCGACCCCGTGCCGCCCGCAGACATCGATCAGCTCGTTCAATTGCGGGTGCATGGTGATGAGATTGACGCCGAACGGCTTGTCCGTCCGCGCCTTGGTTTGGGCGATCTCGGTGTCGAGCAGATCGGGATTCATCGCCCCGCAGGCGATCACCCCGAACCCGCCGGCATTGCTGATCGCCGCAACCAGATTGCGCTCGGAAACCCAGCTCATCGCCCCGCCCAGAATGGCGTAGCGCGTGCCAAGGAATTCGGCGCCGCGCGCCATCAAGGTGTCCAAACGGCTCAAAGGGCTCGCTCCTGGTCGAGGCCGAACGCGGTGTGCAGCACGCGTACCGCCAGCTCGGTATAGGCTTCGGGGATCAGCACGCTGACCTTGATCTCGCTGGTGGTGATGGCGAGGAGATTGATCCCCCGCTCGGCCAGCGTGTCGAACATCTTGGCCGCGATGCCGGCGTTCGATCGCATCCCCACGCCCACCGCGCTGATTTTCACCACGTCGGTGTCGGTCAGGATATCGGCGAAACCGACTTCCTCTTTGATCTTCTCCAGCTCGGCGACCGTTTCGGGCAGGCTGGCGGTCGGCACGGTGAAGGTAAGGTCGCTCGGTTCGCCCGACCGCGCGACCGACTGGACGATCATGTCGACGTTGATGTTAGCGCTCGCCAGCGGACGGAAGATCGCCGCCACCGCGCCCGGCCGGTCGGGCAGCCCGCGCAGCGTGATCCGCGCTTCATTGAGGTCATGGGCGATGCCCGTGATGATGTTGCGTTCCATATTCGATTCCTCGACCGCCTCTTCCCCGGCGATAAGCGTGCCCGGCCGATCCTCGAACGAGGACAAGACCTTCAACGGCATGTTGAAGCGCATGGCGAGCCCGACCGAGCGGGTCTGCAAGACCTTGGCCCCGACCGACGCCAGCTCGAGCATTTCCTCGTAGGTGACGAGATCGAGCTTCGCCGCGCGCGGGACGATGCGCGGATCGGTGGTGTAGACCCCGTCGACATCGGTATAGATGTCGCAGCGATCGGCCTTCATCGCGATCGCCAGCGCCACCGCCGACGTGTCCGATCCCCCGCGGCCGAGCGTCGCCAGCGCGCCTTCGCCGGTCACGCCCTGAAACCCCGGGATCACCGCCACCCCGCCCGCCGCGAACGCGCGGTCGAGCACGGCGACATCGATCTCCTCGATCAGCGCCGACACATGGCCGGACGCGCGGATCGGCAGTTGCCAGCCCATGTAGGAGCGCGCCTTGACACCCATCCCCTGCAAGGTGATCGCCAGGAGGCCGCTGGTCACCTGCTCGCCGCTCGCCACCACCACGTCATATTCGCGCGGATCGTACAGCGGCGCGGCCTCGCGGCACATCTGCACCAGCCGGTCGGTCTCGCCCGCCATCGCCGAGACGACGACCGCGACCTCGTGCCCCGCCTCGACCTCGCGGCGCACGCGTTCGGCGACGGAGCGAATGCGCTCCATTCCGGCCATCGACGTGCCCCCGAATTTCATCACGATGCGGGCCATGGGTCGGGCGGCAATCCTTGGGTTGAAGCGGCTTGCCTGTTAGAGGCGCGGGATGGTCGAAACAAGCACGAGCATCCGCCCAAGCGAAGGCTCCGCCGAAGCATTCAGCATCAAGGCATCTGAAGCCGCCCACTTCGGCGCGATGGCTGCCGACTGGTGGGACCCCAAGGGCAGCTCGGCCATGCTGCACAAGCTGAATCCGGTCCGCCTCGGCTTCATCCGCGAAGCGATCGATCATCATTTCGCCGCGGACGAACGCGCGCTCCGCCCGCTGGACGGCCGCACCGCCCTGGACGTCGGCTGCGGCGCGGGGCTGCTGGCCGAGCCGCTCGCCCGCCTCGGCGCCCACGTCACCGGCATCGACGCGGCGCCCGAACTGATCGAAGCCGCCCGCACCCATGCCGGCCAGACGGGCCTCGCCATCCGCTATGTCGCGGGTGAGGTCGCGGCGCTGGAAGGCCAATACGACCTCGTCACCGCATTGGAAGTGATCGAGCATGTCACCGACCCCGCCGCCTTCGTTCGCAGCCTCGAACGTCGGCTGGCCCCGGGCGGCCTGCTCGTCATGAGCACGCCCGCCCGCACCGCCTGGTCGCGCTTGCTCACCATCACGCTCGCGGAAGGCACCGGCCGGATTCCGCGCGGAACGCATCATTACGAGCAGTTCCTCGCGCCCGAACAGCTTTCCGCCCTTCTCGCCGATGCCGGCCTCACCGTCACCGCCACCCGCGGCATCGCCTTTTCCCCGACGCGCGGACTGCATCTCAGCCAGGACCTCAGCCTCAACTACCTCGTCGCCGCTGCGCGCGGGTGAGCCAGACTGGCACAGCCCCTATCGAACTCTTTCTTGAAACTGATCTGCGTTACTAAAGGCGCGAATTGCTCTTTTGCCCATGGAGTCGTTCGTGCTTAGTCTTGCCACCATCGAACCAGCCACCGACGCCACTCACCCGGCGCGTGAGGAACGGCGGCCCGTCTCGCTGCCGGGCTGGCTGACCCGCCCCGGGCAGGAAGCGACCGCGCACGACTTCGTCATCGACAATCTCAGCTACGGCGGATGCCGGATGCAATCCGCCGCGCGGCTCGAACGCGGCGACGCTGTCAGCCTGACCGTACTTCGCCGCGGCGCCATTCCCGGCGTGGTGCGCTGGCACAATGCCTACGGGATCGGCGTCTCCTTCACGCCCGAACCGCCCGAGCGGATCGAAACACCCCGCAAGGTCGAGCGCGTGCCCGTCCAGACCGCGCTTGCCGTGCGCCAGACCGGCCGCCGCCCGCGCTCGGTACCGGCCACCGACCTGTCGCGCTTCGGCTGCTGCCTCACCTTCGACGACCTGCCGATGGAAGGCGAGGGTGGCGATGCCCGGCCTGTCCCCGATCCAAGCGCGGGTGCGCTGGGCCGACGGGCGCCGCGCCGGGGTGGAATTCGTCCATCCCCTTCACGCCTCGGTGCTCGACATGCTGCTCCAGCGCTGCGCGGCCGGCAGCGCCTGATCGTCAGTCCGCGCCGCGTTCGGGCGCCCGCTCGTCCAGCCACTCCGACAGGGGCGCCAGCCCGTCGACCAGCGGAAAGGCGACCCCCGCCTCGCGGCCCGACACCCAGCGCAATTCGCCCTTGATCGGCGGCAGGTCGGGGATCTGGAGGATCACCCGTTCGGCCGGCACGATCTGGCAGCCGGTGCGGAGCTTGACCCCGCCGTTCGACGCATTGTCGAGATACGCCGCATATTGGCGATTGCCGATCCGCACCCGCACCGGACAACGCACCTCGCGCCGCTCGAACCGCCGCGGCTTGAACCCCTCGCCCCGATCCTCGCTCGCATCCTCGGCCTCGAGGCCGGCGCGGACGATCTTCTCCATGAACATGACAAGGTCCCCTCCAACCGAGCGGGCTCAGCCTAAGCGCCAAGCCTTCAAGAGGGGCTTGCCCATCATGGTTAGCGAAGCCTTCCGAATTGGGCGTTACAGCTCCAGCGTCAGCGAGCCATGCACCGGAACCGCTGCCCATCGCGGGCCAAGCTCGTCCAGCCGGGCGCGAATGGCATCGACCTGAGCTTCGCTCACCGCCACCGCCGCATGGTCGCGCGCGGCGCAGGCATGCTCATAAGCCGCCAGCAACTCGTCCGCCGGCACCCGCCCACCCCACATCTCGGCCTGAAAGCATTCGACCAGCCGCTCGACCGCTTCCTCTTCCGCCCCGCCGCTGGTGGTGAACGCCGCCGGCGCCCCGTCCGCGACCATCCTGAGAAAGCCGTGCCCGACCACGCTCTCGACCGCAAAATGCACCATGTCGTGCGGGATGATGCCCTGCTTGGGGCAGTCGATCCGCTCGTCGGCGCGGCCCTCGCGTTCGACCACCAGCACATCATATTTGCCGGCGCCCTTGGTGAAGGTCAGTCTCAGAAATCGACCTTGTCGTAATGCTGCGGCGGGACGATCACTTCCATCCGCTCGCCCAGCAACGGCCGGAACGCCGGCCGGCTTTTCATCACTGAATACCAGTCCTTGGTCTGCTTGTGCCCGCGCCAGTCGACCGCGCCGAGATAATCGATCACGCTGAGATGCGCCGCAGCGGTAAAGTCCGCGAGGCTCAGCGCCGGCCCCGCCAGCCAGCGGCGATGATCGAGCAGATAGTCGAGATAATCGAGATGATTGTTCCCCACCCGCATCGCGTCGCGCAGAACGCGGGTGTCCGGGCTCTCCTTGCTCACCAGGCGCTTGCGCATCCGCTCGACCATCAGCGGCTCGACCACTTCACGGAACAGCTTTTCGTCGAACCATTCGGTCAGCCGCCGGATCTCGGCCCGCTGCGCCGCGTCGCCGTGGATCATCGGCGTCTTTTCCACCGTCTCCTCGAAATATTCGGCGATCGGCTGGCTTCCGATCAGGACGATATTGCGCTCGGTCTCGACCAGCACCGGGGTTTCGCCCGCGGGATTGAGATCGACGAACTCGTCCCGCCGCTCCCACGGATTTTCGCGCACCAATTCGGCCGGCACGCCCTTCTCGGCCATCACCAGCCGGACCTTGCGGGAAAAGGGACACAGGGGAAATTGCAGAAGCTGCCACATGGGGTCCGGCTTTAACGCGGGTTCACCGAGGGGCAAGGCGAAGCTACAGGCGTTTGCCATGACCCGCCGCAAGAAGTCGCACCAATCCTCCCACGGCAGCGCCAATCGCCCGCGTTTCTGGGGCCGCCACGCCGTCGCCGCCGCGCTCGACAATCCGGATCGCCGGGTGCTCAAAGCCTGGGCGACGCAGGAAGCCGCCAACTTCATGAACTTCCCGCCCGAGGTGATCCTCACCCGCGCCGAAGTCACCGACCTTGCCCGCCTGGTGCCGAACGACGCACCGCACCAGGGCGTGGTGATCGAAGTCGAGCCGCTCGAAGACCTGTGGCTCGGCGACCTCCTTGCCGAAGCCGACGAGAAAGCCACCCTTCTGGTCCTCGACCAGGTCACCGACCCGCATAACGTCGGCGCCATTCTCCGCTCCGCCGCCGCGTTCGGGGCGATCGGCATCGTCACTCAGGACCGCCATTCGCCTCCCGAAGGCGGCGCGCTGGCCAAGGCGGCGTCGGGCGCGCTGGAGCGGGTGCCGTGGGTCCGCGTCGTCAATCTCGCCCGCGCGCTCGACGAAATGGAAGAAGCCGGCTTCTGGCGCATCGGGCTGGCCGGCGACGCCAAGTCGACGCTGGGCGAAGCGCTCGGGCCGAAAAGGGTCGCGCTGGTGCTCGGCGCCGAAGGGCCGGGCATGCGGCAGAACGTGCGCGACCATTGCGACGCGCTGGCCAGGCTGCCCATCACCGACTCCGTCGAAAGCCTCAACGTCTCCAACGCCGCCGCCATCGCCCTCTACGCGGCGGCCGAGGCGGGGAAGTGACCCCTCGTCCGTTCATGCCGAGCGAAGTCGAGGCACCCTCGCGCCTTCGCCCCTCGACGTCGCTCGGGGCTAACGGACTATCCTACTGATGGTCCACACCCCCGAATCCCTCGCCGCCGGCATCGCCCACCTCGTCGCCACCGAACCCGCGCTCGCCGCCGCGGTTGAGCGCCACGGCCACCCCGAACCGCGCCAATCGGAACGTGGCACCGCCGCTCTGCTCCGCACCATCGTCGGCCAGCAGGTCAGCGTCGCCGCCGCCCAATCGATGTGGAACAAGCTCACCGCCGAATACGGCGACCCGCCCGATCTCCACCGCCTCGCCGCCGCGACCGACGAAGAATTGCGCGCCCTCGGCCAGTCGCGCCAGAAAGCTGGCTATCTCCGCAGCCTCGCCAGCCTCACCCTCTCGGGCGAACTCGACCTCGACAACCTTCCGACCGACAACGAAGAAGCCATCGCGCTCCTGACCAGGGTCAAGGGCATCGGCCGCTGGTCGGCGGAAATCTATCTGCTGTTCGCCGAAGGCCGCGCCGACGTCTTTCCCGCCGGCGATCTCGCGGTGCAGATCGAGCTCGGCCGCCTGCTCGGCACCGACGGCAAGCCCGCCGAAAAATGGCTGCGCGAGCGAGCGGAAAGCTGGGCTCCCTACCGGGGTGCGGCGGCCGTGCTGGCGTGGCACAGCTACAATACCAAGGTCCTGTAGAAGAGCCCCATGCCGCGCCACATCGTCGCCATCGGCGGAACCACCCGCCCCGACAGCAGCACCGAACGCGTGCTCGCGCTCGCCGCCGACGCCGCGCGGGCGCAGGGCGTCGAGGTCGAGGCGTTCGGCGGCGCCTACATGGCGGGCCTCCCCCATTACCGCGGCCCCGACTGGACCCCCGACAAGGGCCGCGAGATGATCGACGCGGTCCGCGCCGCCGACGGCATCCTGCTCGCGACGCCGGGCTATCACGGCACCGTCTCGGGCATGGTCAAGAACGCCATCGACTATCTCGAGGAGCTGGCCGGCGACACCCGCCCCTATCTGGAAGGCCGCCCGGTCGGCCTGATCGTCACCGCGTTCGGGCATCAGGCCGCGAACAGCTCGATGACCACCTTGCGCACTATCGCCCACGCCCTGCGCGGATGGCCCACCCCCTTCGGCGCCGCGCTGAGGATCGGGCCCGACAGCTTCGACGCGGATGGCCGATTCCTCGACAAGGACAGCGCCGCCCAGCTCCGCCTCGTCGGCACCCAGGTCGCCCACGCCGCCGGACGGCTGTAAGGATTTAGGTCGGTCGCCTCGAAGAGCGCGGCACTTGGACAAGGCTAAGGGTGGCGAGCCGCCGTTGACGCGCTAAGCTCAGGCCGGGAGAAATTGATGTCTATCCTCGAAGGCCAATGTCTGTGCGGCGGCGTGACGGTGCGCCTGCCGGCCCCAACCTACGATGTTGGAGCGTGTCATTGCGCCCGCTGTCGGCGCTGGGGCAGCGGACCGTGGCTGTCGTTCCAGGTGCCAAAGGCGATTGTCAGCGGAAAGACCCTGCGTGTGTTCCGCTCCTCGCCCTTCGCCGAGCGCGGATTTTGCGAGACCTGCGGCACCCACATCTTCCATCGCCCGCAAGAGGGGCCCGAACTGGCGGTCAACTCCGGCCTCTTCCCGCCCGACCACCTCTACATCGCCCGTGAGATTTTCGCCGATGCCAAGCCGGCTTATTACCCGTTCACGGCCGACAGCGTAAAGCGTTCGACCAACAGCATGGCGGCTGAGTGGCTGCCCAAGCTGCTGTGGCGCAAACTTCGCAGACTGATAGTGGGTCCAGAACGCTAGCACCAACACGATCGAACTCGAACGTATGCCGGACGCATGTCCGCAAGGGGTCGCAAGCGGCCATTCGCCACTCGCCACGTGCGATCACGCTCCAGTCCTTCAGAAGGCTGGAGCGGGTGAAGGGAATCGAACCCTCGTCGTAAGCTTGGAAGGCTTCTGCTCTACCATTGAGCTACACCCGCATCCTCGGCGCGCGCGGGCCAAGCGGCCGGCCGTGCGACGATGCGGGAGCGATTGGCACGACACGGGGCCGCTGGTCAACACACCAGCGCCGTCAGCGCGTCCAGTTCCCGCCAAGCGCCCGGAACAGATCGATCTGCGCGCCCGCGATCCGCGCATCGCTGTCGGCCAGCGCGGCTTCCGCATCGGCGAAGGTGCGCTCGGCGTCGAGCAGTTCGAGCGAGCTGATCTGCCCTTCGCGCTGCAAGGCGCGCACGCGGCGGACCACCGCTTCGGCCTGCCCCTGCGCCGCGGCCAATGCGGTGCGCCGCTCCTGCGCGCGCTGGTACGCCGACAGTGCGGTCTCGGTCTCCTGCAGCGCGGTCAGCACGCTGCCGTCGAACTGCGCCAACGCGGCCTGCGTATCGGCTCCGGCCACCGCGACCCGGGCCCGAGCGGCGGAGCGGTTGACGGTCCAGTTGAGCAACGGCCCGACCAGCCAGCTGACCGGATTGAACAAATTCGACAGGCTCGTTCCGCTGCCCCCCGCCGACCCGCCCAGCGTGATGCGCGGATAAAGATCGGCCGTGGCGACCCCGATCCGCGCGGTGGCGGCGGCCAGCCGGCGCTCGGCGGCGCGGACGTCGGGGCGGCGGGCAAGCAGCCCCGCACCATCGCCGACCGGGATCGGCTGTTCGAGATCGAGCGCGCTGACCCGCGCCGCGGCAATCGCAGGCAGCTCGCGCGGCGCCCGCCCGGTCAGGGTCGCCAGCCGCAGCAGCGCCGCCGTCCGCTCGGCCTCGAGAAGCGGCACCTCCGCCCGGCGCTGATCGCGCAAGGCGGCGATCCGCGCGGTGTCGAGCCCGGTCGCCAGCCCGACCACCCGCCGCCGCTCGGTCAGGGTCAGCGAGCGGTCGAGCAGGTCCACGATCCGCTCCGCCACCGCGATCCGCTCGGCCGCCGACGCGGCATCGGCATAAGCGCGCGTGGTGTCGGCCACCACCAGCACCCGCACCGCATCGGCCTCGAACGCCGCCGCCGCCGCATCGCCCCGCGCCGCTTCGACCGAGCGGCCAATCCGCCCGGCGAAATCGACCTCGTACGCGACGCTCAGCCCCGCATCGAGCTGGAGGTCGGTCCCGCCCTGCCCCGCCGCGATGCTCTGCGGCGAGCGGCCGGCCTGCACCCCCGCGCTCACTCCGACCTGCGGCTCGCGCGCCGCCCGGCTTTCACGCAGCAGGGCGCGGGCGCGCTGCAACCGCGCGGTCGCGACGCGGACGTCGGTATTGGCGGCCAGCGCGTCGGCGACCAGCCCGTCGAGGACCGGATCGCGATACAGCCGCCACCACTCGCCGGCCGGCGCGGCATTGGAAACCAGCGGCGTTCCCGAGCCGAGAAACGGCGCCGCCGCCGCTCCCGCCACCGGCCGCGCGGCATAATCGGGGCCGCTGGCGCAGGCCGCGAGGGCAAGCGCGGAGGCGGCGACAAGCATCACTCGCTTGAACATGGACGAACTCCTCATTCCGCCGGCAGCGGAGCCGGGTCAGCCGCCGTCCGGCCCGCGCGCAGGCGACCGATCCGCTCGGCCAATCCGCGGCACACGACGTAGAAGGTGGGGGTGAAGATCAGCCCGAACGCGGTCACGCCGAGCATCCCGAAGAACACCGCCGTGCCGAGTGCCTGGCGAAGCTCCGCGCCCGCGCCTTCCGCGATCAGCAACGGCACGGAGCCGAGGATAAAGGCGAAGCTGGTCATCAGGATCGGCCGCAACCGGTCCCGCGCCGCCCGGATCGCGGCCTCGACCGGGGACATGCCCGCGGCCTCGTCCTGCTGCGCGAACTCGACGATCAGGATCGCGTTCTTGGCCGCCAGCGCGATCAGCACCACCAGGCCGACCTGCGTCAGGACATTATTGTCCATGCCGCGCAGGTTGACCCCCGCCATCGCCGCCAGCAGACACATCGGCACGATCAGGATGATCGCCAGCGGCAGCACCAGGCTTTCGAACTGCGCCGCCAGCACCAGGAAGACGAACAAAACTGCCAGCGCGAACACCAGGGTCGCCGTGCTTCCCGCCGCCTTCTCCTGATAGGCGATGCCGGTCCATTCGCTGCGGAATCCCGCCGGAAGCTGCGCCGACGCGATGTCTTCCATCGCCTTGAGCGACTGCCCGGACGAGAAACCGGGCGCGGTGTCGCCGTCGATCTCGACCGCCGGAAAACCGTTGTAGCGCGACACGCGATACGGCCCGGTGCGGTCCTCGAAGGTGGTGACCGATCCGATCGGCACCATCGCCCCCGAGTTGGACCGCGCCCGCAAATTGGCGATATCCGCCTCGCTCGCCCGCGCATCGGCCTCCGCCTGCGCGGTCACCCGGTAGGTTCGGCCCAGCAGGTTGAAGTCGTTGACGAACGCCGAGCCGAGATAAACCTGCAGCGCCCCGAAGATCCGCTCGGGCGGCACGCCCAGCATGTCGGCCTTGGCCCGGTCGACATCGGCGTAGACGCGCGGGGTCGAGATATCGAACAACGTATAGACCTGCTTCAGGCCTTCGGTCTGGTTGGCCTTGCCGATGATCCCCCACGACAGGCCCGACAGTTCCTGGAAGCTGTGCCCGCCCGTATCCTGCACGATCATCCGATAGCCACCGGCCGAGCCGATTCCCTGGATCAAGGGCGGCGGAATGATCAGCAGCCGCGCTTCGTTGATGTCGGCGGTGCGCTTCTGCGCCTCGGCCATGATGGTCGCCAGATCGGCGCCGAGCTTCTTGCGCTCCTCGAAGGACTTCAAGGGCACATAAGCGGCGGCGGCATTGGGCGCCTGGGTCTGCGACGCGCCGTCGAAGCCCGCCAGCATCACCGTCCCCTCGACGCCCTTGATCGGCAGGATCCGGTCGGCAACCTTGCGCAGCACCTCGTCGGTGCGCTCCAGCGACGATCCCGGCGGCAATTGCACCACCGTCAGGAAATAGCCCTGGTCCTGCGCCGGATGAACCCCGTCGGCGTGATCGAGAACAGCCCCACGGTCAGCGCGATCAGCACGGCATAGGCCGCCATCATCCTTTTGGGCGCGGCAACCAGCCGGCGGGTCAGCCGGGCATAGGCATCGCTGAACCGCTCGAACATCCGGTTGAACGCATCGCCCGCGCGGGTCGCGATCGCCGCGAGGCGATTGTTCGCCGGCTCATGCCCGTGCGGCTTCAGCAGCAGCGCGGCCATCGCCGGCGACAGCGTCAGCGACAACAGCAGCGAGATCAGGGTCGCCGCCGAAATCGTCACCGCGAACTGATGGTAGAAGGCGCCCGACAGTCCGTTCAGGAACAAGGTCGGCAGGAATACCGCGCACAGCACCAGCACGATCGCGACCAGCGCGCCCGCCACTTCGTCCATCGACGTGCGCGCGGCGTCCAGCGCGGTCATGCCTTTCGCGAGATTGCGCTCGACATTCTCGACCACCACGATGGCGTCGTCGACCACGATCCCGATCGCCAGCACCAGCCCGAAAAGCGACAGGTTGTTGAGCGAATAGCCAACCATCTGCAGCACCGCGAAGGTGCCGATCAGCGACACGGGGATGGCGATCACCGGCACCACCGCCGCCCGCCAGCGCTGGAGAAAGACGATGATCACCAGCACGACCAGCAGGATCGCTTCGAACAGGGTCTTGCCGACCTCGTCGATCGACTGGGCGATGAACTCGGTCGGATTGTAGATGACCTTATATTCGAGGCCCTTGGGGAAGGACTTCGACGCGCTCTCCATCTCCTGCTTGACCAGCTCGGCGGCGGCGAGCGCGTTGGAGCCTGGGCGCTGGAAGACGCCGAGGAGCACCGTCGGCTCGCCCGACAAATAGGTGTTGGAGGCATAGTCCGCGGCGCCGAGCTCGACCCGCGCGACGTCCGACACGCGGACCTGCCGGCCGTCGGGATCGCTGCGGATGATGACGTTGGCGAATTGCTGCGGGTCGGTCAGCCGGCCCTGCGTTTCGACATTGAGCTGATAGGCCGCGCCCGTCGCGTAGGGCGGCTGGCCGAGTGTGCCTGCCGCGACCTGGACGTTCTGGGCGCGCAAGGCGGCGACGATCTCACCCGCCGTCAGGTTTAGCGCGGCGGCGCGGTCGGGATCGATCCACACCCGCATCGCATAATCGCGCGCGCCGAACAGCTGCACGTCGCCGACGCCATCCAGCCGCGCCAGCCGGTCGCGGACCTGGGTCAGCGCATAGTTCGACATATAACCGCGATCGAGCGAGCGGTCTGGCGACACGAGGTTCACCACCATCAGGAAGTCGGGCGACGTCTTGCGGGTGATGACGCCCAGCCGCTGGACTTCCTGCGGCAGGCGCGGGGTGGCGACCGCGACGCGGTTCTGCACCAGCACCTGCGCGGCGTTGAGATCGGTGCCCTGCTTGAAGGTGACGGTAATGGTCAGCCGCCCGTCGCCGGTCGATTGCGACGACATGTAGATCATGTTGTCGACGCCGTTGATCTCCTGCTCGATCGGCGCGGCGACCGTTTCGGACACCGTCTCGGCCGACGCGCCGGGATAGCTGGCGTTGACCGTCACGGTCGGCGGCACGATGTCCGGATATTGCGATACCGGCAGGCCGAAATAGGCGATCCCGCCCATCACGGTGATCAGGACCGCGATCACCGCCGCGAAGATCGGGCGCGTGATGAAAAAGCGTGACAAACGCATGGAATTTCTCCCCGCCCGGCGCGTGGCCGGGCGGCTGGAAGGAAAGGGTGGTTAGCGGGTCGCGAAGGTCGCCGAGCCGGCCGGCGGCGCGGCGCTCGGCGCGGCGGCCGGCGCCGCCGCGGCCTTGATGGTGCCGGGACGCACCTCGACCTTCATGCCCGGCATGGCGAGCTGCGCCCCGCTGATGACAATCCGGTCCCTGGGCTCAAGCCCCGAACGAATCACCCGCAGGCCGTCGATCAGCGGGCCGGTCTGGACCGCACGCGGCGACAGGCTGCCGTCGCGGGCGACCACCGTCACCACCTTGCGCGCCTGATCGGTCGTCACCGCCGCATCGGGCACCAGCAGCGCATTGCGCGCCACGCCCGAGGCGAGCCGCAGATTGCCGAACATCCCCGGCGTCAGGAAATTGCGGCCGTTGTCGATCACCGCGCGGAGCCGGATCGTCCCCGAACGGGTGTCGAGCCCGTTGTCGGTGAAATCGAGCCGCCCGCGCCAGCGATAATCGGTCTCGTCCTGAAGCCGGATCAAGACCTCGCTCGGCGCTTCGCCGCTCTCCTGCGCGCGCCGTGCCTTGAGATACAGCGCTTCCGACGCGTCGAAGGTGAAATACATCGGGTCGAGCGCGTTGATGGTGGTCAGCAGCGTCGCCTGCCCCGCGCCTTCGCCGGTGACGAGATTACCCGCATCGATCCTCCGGTCCGAAATCCGCCCGCTGATCGGCGCGCGGACCTGGGTGAAGCCGACGTCGAGCTGGCGCGAGCGGACCCGCGCATCGGCGGCGGCCAGTGACGCTTCGGCCGCCTGGACCCGCGCCCTGAGCCGGTCGACATCGCTCCGCGACACCGCATCGACCTCGAGCAGCCGCGTGGCGCGCGCCAGGTCGGCCTGTGCGAGGTTCAATTCGCTGCGCGCCCCGAACACCGCCGCCCGCGCTTCCGCCAGCGACGCCGCAAACGGCCGCGGGTCGATGGTGAAGAGGAGCTGCCCCTGCCGGACGTACGAACCGTCCTTGAAATGCACGCCGACGATCGCGCCCGACACACGCGGACGCACCTCGACCGAGCGGCTGGCTTCGAACCGGCCCGAATAATCGTCCCACTCGGCCACCTGCCGCATCAATGGCTGAGCGGCGGTCACGGTGACCGGCGGCGGCGCGGCATTGGCTTCGGTGCCGCCCGGGCGACCGAAGGCAATGCCGGCGACCAGCGCCAGCGGAACCAGGCCAAGCGCAATCTTCTGCTTGGTATTCAGCCGGGACAGGCCGGCGGGGGATGCAACGGGGGTCACAGTGTCATCCATCTGGGGGTGCGCAGGCGCGTTCATCGACCGCGTCCCGACCGGGCGCGCTTGGCGATGCTGGCGTGGATCAGCTCATACTGATCGAGCGTGAAGCCCTCGGCGAGAAAGGCGGCGAGCTCGCTCTTCGGCACCTTCCACCCCTGCCGCCACACGAACACGGCGACCCGGCGCAGCACCTCGAGACGCGGATTGGCGAGCTTGTTGGGCCGGCCCAGCCCGAACAGGCTTTCCAGCGCCGCAGCGATGCGGCCGGGCTCGCGCAAGGAGGCAATGGTGTCGCGCTCGGCCAGCGCGACCACCGACCATTCGAGCGCCGACAGCCGGGCGGCGGCGACCGGCTGGCTGGCGGCTTCAACCGCGACGAGCCGCGGCTTGAAGCCCTGGGGACGCGGGGCGGGTGCGGCCGACCAGTCGGTGATGGGAAGAGAGGCCATGAGAAGTCCTTTCGGAAGGGCGCGACCCGACACTCCCCGAAGCGCATTGCCCGAGGTCGAAGAGCCAGAAGGGGACGAGCAGCGACCGTGGCTGCGACGCATCACGCGCGTCGGCCTCAACCAAGCTGCGAAAAATTCGAGGTGGATCGACGACCCGCGCTTAGCGGGCTTCGACGATCCTACAGGTTGTGCGTGGCATGGGTGCTTTCCTCTGTTCTATACTGAATGGTATATAAACAGGTTCTGCGCCGGTCAAGACTTCTATACCGCCCGGTAGCAAAAAAACTTTCGCTATTTTCCGGGCCAGATGGCGATGCTGGTCCGCACCACCTGTTCCAACTGCGCGCGCGACGCGCCGCTCGACGCCTGCACCGACATGCCCTGCAGGATCGCCAGCAGATAATCGGTCATCGCCGCGGCATCGACATGCGCCGGCAGGTCGCCCTCGTCCTTGGCGCGCTGCATCCGGTCCAGCATCGCCTGATGCGACGACCCGCGCCGGGCCATCAGATCGGCCTTCACCGACTCGGCTTCCTGTCCGCAGCTGATGGTGCTGATCACGCGCATACAGCCGCGCGGCTCGCACTCGCTGGTCTGCATTTCGAGCGCGCCAGTCAGCAACCGCTCGGCCACCTCGCGCGAGGTCGGCGCGGCCAGCGCTTCGCCGATGTACGCCAGCTTTTCTTTTTCGTAGAGGTCGAGCGCCTTCTTGAAGAGCGCTTCCTTGTTGCCGAACGCCGCATACAGGCTCGGCCGGGTGATCCCCATCGCCTCGGTCAGATCGGTCAGCGACGCGCCTTCATAGCCCTTGCTCCAGAAGACGCGCAGCGCGGCCGCCAATGCCTCGTCGACATCGAACTCGCGCGGGCGGCCTTTGCAGACCTTGGGCATGAGACTTACCATATCGATCGGTATATAAGTCGATCGGCGCGGAAGTCCAATGGCCCCTCGCCTTTCCATTGTCCTGAGCCAACGCTAGCGCAGAATCATGCCTGCCACCCCCGCCTGGCCCCCGCGCAGCCTGCCGCGTCTGTTCGTCGAGCAGCCCCTGGCCGAAGGCGAAGCGCTGCTGCTCGAAGGCAAGCCCGCGCATTACCTCGCCAACGTCCTGCGCCTCGGCGAAGGGGCCGAGGTGCTGCTGTTCGATCGTCACAGCGGCGAATGGCAGGCGACGATCGAAGCCGCGCACAAGAAGAAGCTCGTCCTCCGCCCCACCGCCCGCACCCGCCCGCCCGAAGACCTGCCGCCCCTCACCCTCGCCTTCGCCCCGGTCAAGCGCGCCCCGCTCGAATGGCTGATCGAAAAAGCGACCGAACTCGGCGTCGCCCGCCTGCAGCCCGTCATCACCCACCGCACCGTGGTCGAACGCCTCAACCCCGAGCGACTCGCGGCCATCGCGATCGAAGCCGCCGAACAATGCGGCCGCACCCGCCTTCCCGACCTCCTCGCCCCGGTGAAGCTCGATGCGCTGCTCGCCGATCCGCCCGGCCACATCCTGTTCGCCGACGAAACCGGCGGTGCGCCCCTGGTCTCCGCCGCGCAGCCCGGCCCGGCCACCATCCTCACCGGCCCCGAAGGCGGCTTTACCCCCGACGAACGGATTCGCATCCTCGCCGCGGGCGCGACCGGGGTCGGCCTCGGCCCCCGCATCCTTCGCGCCGAAACCGCCGCGCTCGCTGCCGTCACCCTGTATATGGCGGCGGCCGGGGATTGGCGCTAACGGGCGCGTCATGACCACGCGCACCGACCTTAGCGACAGTCCCTTGATCGAGGGCCGCGACGACCTGCTGTCGGTGTTCAGCGGCGGCGAAAAACCCAAATCCGACTGGCGCATCGGGACCGAGCACGAGAAGTTCGTCTACCGTCTCGCCGACCACCGCGCGCCTTCATGGGACGAACCCGGCGGCATCCGCGATCTCCTGATGGGCCTCACCGACTATGGCTGGCGCCCGATCCTCGAGGACGGCAAGGTCATCGCGCTCGCCGGGGCCGACGGCACCATCAGCCTCGAGCCCGCCGGCCAGCTCGAACTGTCGGGCGCCCCGCTCGCGACGCTGCACGACACCTGCGCCGAAGCCGGCCGCCACCTCGAACAGGTGAAAGCCGTCGGCGACCGCCTCGGTCTCGGTTTCCTCGGCCTCGGCATGTGGCCCGATAAGACCCGCGCCGAGCTGCCGATCATGCCCAAGGGCCGCTACGGCATCATGCTCCGGCATATGCCGCGCGTGGGCTCGCTCGGACTCGACATGATGCTTCGGACCTGTACCATCCAGGTCAATCTCGATTACAGTTCCGAAGCCGACATGGTGAAAAAATTCCGCGTCGGCCTGGCTCTTCAGCCACTCGCCACCGCCTTGTTCGCCAATTCGCCGCTGACCGAAGGGAAGCCCAACGGCTTCAAGTCGTTCCGCAGCCACATCTGGACCGACACCGACCCCCACCGCACCGGCATGCTGCCGCAGGTGTTCGAAGACGGCTTCGGCTACGAAAGCTACTGCGACTACGCGCTCGACGTGCCGATGTATTTCGTCATGCGCGACGGCAAGTACATCGACTGCGCCGGCGAAAGCTTCCGCGCCTTCCTTGACGGCAAGCTTCCCCAGCTTCCCGGCGAAAAGCCGACGATCGCCGACTGGACCGACCACCTCTCCACCGCCTTCCCCGAAGTCCGCCTGAAGAGCTTCCTCGAAATGCGCGGCGCCGACGGCGGGCGCTGGGGCCGCATCTGCGCCCTGCCTGCCCTGTGGGTCGGCCTGCTCTACGACCAGACCGCGCTCGACGCCGCCTGGGATCTCGTCAAGCATTGGACCATCGAGGAACGCGAGGCCTTGCGCGCCGCCGTCCCGGCCCAGGCGCTCGACGCCCCCGTCCCCGGCGGGGGCACCGTGCGCGACCTTGGCGCCCGGGTCCTCGACATCGCGTCCGCCGGCCTTTCCGCCCGCGCCAACCTCGACGCCGGCGGCACCAACGAAAGCGGCTTCCTCGACCCGTTGCGCGACGTGATCGCCACCGGCACCACCCCGGCCGACCGCCTCCTCGCCCGCTTCAACGGCCCGTGGAACGGCGACGTCACCCACGTTTACGACGAGCTCAGCTTCTAAAGGCTCGCAAACCCCCGCACGCCCGGCGGCACCCGTCGCCCGGCGCTGGCCAGATCGGTCAGCGCCCACACCATCGCATCGGCCCGGTCGGGCGATCCCTTGCCCTCGTAACCGCCCGTGGTGAGGTGGCACAGCTCCTGCTCCAGCTCGGGAAACCGCCCGGCCAACCCCGCCTTTCCGTTCTCGAACAGGATCGCCATCGGCTCGGCCCGCGCCGCCTTGCCGAGATGCGCGTGGACCTTGGCCACCGGCAGATGGAAATCCGCCGCCCCAAGCACCTGCAGCACCATGTCGCCGCCGTTATTGGCTTCCACCACCACCTTGTCGGCGCCCCATACCGCCGCCGCCTCGGCCACCCGTGTCGCCCAGCCCGACGGCGTCTGCGCCCGGCAACTGAGATCGGCCAGCACCAGCAATCGCCCGCCCGGAACCCGCCCGCACACCACGATTCCGCACGCGTCGCCGGTGCTGGTGGCAGGCGGATCGACCCCGATCACCACCCGCTCGGGCGCACCCCATTCCTCGCCCGCGACGCGGACCTTCTCGACCAGCTCGCGGGTCCACAGCGCCCCTTCGGCCTCGGCGGTCAGCTCGCCGTCCAGTTCGCGCGCACCCAGCCGCGTACCGCGATACAGCGCCTCCATCCGCAGGTGCCAGCCCGCCGGCAGGTCGAGATTCTCGGCCGTCCGCCCCTGCGTCATCGCCGTCCCCGCCGCGCCCGCGATCTCCAGCAGCAGCGCGTCATTCCCCGGGGTCGTCGTCACCACCGAGCGCGGATGGTCGCCCAGCCTCAGCCCCAGCTGCAGATTGCTCCACGTCTCGGCGGCATCGCTCCATTTGCCCAGCTCGTCGGCCCAGGCGAAATGATGCTGCGGCCCGCGCAGGCCATCGCCATTTGCGCCGCTGTACAGCGTCGCCACCGCCCCCGACTTGAACCGCAGCTCGTTTCGCGACGCGCACCAGCGCGGTTCCTCGCCCGGCGGAGCGCAGGCGATCAGCCCGCTTTCCCCCTCGACCATGATTCGCCGCGCGTCCTCGATCGTCGCCCCGATCAGCGCGATCCGGCACCCAGGGTTGCGGCGCGCCTGCTCCAGCACCCACTCCGCGCCCACCCGCGTCTTGCCGAACCCGCGCCCGGCCTGCAGCAGCCACACCGACCAATCGCCCGGCGGAGGCTTCTGGCTGTCGCGCTCGAAACAGGCCCAGGCCCAGGCCAACGCGCGCCGGTCGGCCGGCGACAATTGATCCAGCGGCATCTTGTCACGAAGCCACTTGGGCGCATTGGCGACCTCGCGCAGCACCGCGCGCGGGCACACGTCCTCGGCCACCCTCAGCGCTTCCGCTCGAGCCGCTCCTGCCGCTCCTGCCGGCGTTGCTCCTCCTCGCGCTTGCGCTCCAGCCGCATCCGGATCAGCAGCGCCTGCAACCGCGCCGCAGCCTCCTTGGCGTCGGATTTGCGCGGATTCTGATCGCCCAGTTTGCGGCCGACATTGCGTTCATGCTGCGCGACCAGCGACAGCAGCAGCTTGGCATCCATGCCAGCCAGCGCAGCGCCATCCGCCTGCTTGGGGGTCGCCGCACGCAGCAATCGAAGGCCTCGGCTGACCAGTTCCGCCTTGAGCAGCGCGGTGGCATGATCCTGCGCAGCGGCAAAAGCGGCCCGGAATTCCGGATCGTCACGCCGCCGTTTGTAGATGGTGGAGTCCGAAACCCCGGCCTTTTTGGCGGACATCCTGATGTTGCAGCTCCGGGCGAACGCGGACAGGAAAGCCTCCTGCCGCTCCAGCCCGAACTCGTTAGGCCGCTCCCCTCGCCGCTGAAGCTCGCCGCCATTTCCGCCAACAATACCCATGAACCCGACCCATACAAACTGAGCTGCTTCGTTATCCTTTTTGGTTCATTTTGTCAAGATATTGCGAACCGCCTCGCAGCGGCGTCACGCGCCGTCTACAAGGGGCCATGCGCCCCACTCCCCTCAAAATCTTCTTCGACGGCGGCGCCCGTCCCAACCCCGGCCGGATCGAGGTGGCGGTGGTCGCGCGCGGCGAGGTGCACCTGTTCGACGACCTCGGTATTGGCACCAACGGCGACGCCGAATGGCTTGCGCTGCTGGCCGCGCTGGGCGTGGCCCAGTCCCTCGCCGTGCCCGCCTTCGATCTCCTCGGCGACAGCCGCGCGGTGATCGAGCAGGCGAGCGGCCTCGTCCCCTGCCGCACGCCCGCCGCCCGCGCCTATCGTGCGCGCTTTGAAGAAGTCGCCGCCGCGCACCCGCCCCGACGCCTGCGTTGGATTCCCCGCGCGCAGAACCTCGCCGGCATCGCGCTCGCGCGGCGGGTGTCAGGTCACAATGGGTGGGGCCCCAGGAACAGATAGCGCGGATCGAACTCGGCCAAGGACTGGAGCCCGGGCAGGTCGTGAATCACGACCTTCTGGTCGCGATGATCGGCCAGCCCGCGATCGCGCAATTGCCGCAGCGTCCGGTTGACGTGCACGGCGGTGAGGCCAAGGCATTCGCCAAGCTCGTTCTGGTTGAGCGGCATGTCGAAGCTCAGCCCATCGGTCAGCCCGACGATCCCCATCCGCTCGTACAGCTCGCAAAACAGATGCGCCATCCGCCCCGGCGCCTGCCGCCGTCCCAGCGACAATTCCCATTCGCGGTGGATCGACGCATCAAGATTGGTCCCGAACCAATAGATCAATGCCAACCGCGGATATTGTTCGGTCATCGCCCACAATCGCTCGTGCGGAACGCGGGCGAGGCTGCAGCGGGTGAAGCTCACGATGTCGTGGTCGAGCCACTTCAGCGTGAAGCTGTGAAGGTCGATCGGATCACCGGCCAGGTTCAGCTCGGTGATCTGCCGCGTACCGTTGCGGAGACCTTTGTGCCGCCCGGTGATCCCGCTCAGGAGGATGCGGCTGTCGCGCTGCGGCTGGTTGGCGCGAATGATCGTCTTGTCGGGCCCGACCTCTTCCTCACTCTCAGGAAGCGCACGGATGACGGCTTCTTCTTCCGGGCTGATCTGGAAACGCGAGCGCAGGCGCTTGAGATGGATGTCCATGCTCATGACGTCGCTCCCCGCACTTCAACCGCCTCTCCAAACGTCACGGAGGTTGTTTCCCCTTTGTCGCCCTCGATGTCGATCCGGCCGCCAAGATCGATCAGGCCCGTCAATCGCATCTCCTCGGCCAGGATCGAGCGGATGCTGGTGATGGCCTGGGCCCTGGCCTCATCGAGACCCGTCAGCACGACGCCCTCCTTGTCCGGGAGGAAGCCGATGCCGTTATGGATGTGGAAAAAGAACCGCTGCATCCCCGCTTAACGACGCGTGGCGGTTCGGGTTCAGCGGGGGCGGCGCGCTCACGCGTCCGGCAGCGCCTGGCTGGCCCGGCCCCAGCCTTTAAGGCCCTTGCCGCCCGCCCGTTCCAGCAGCAGCGCCGCGTCGCGGATGGTATAGAGGCTCGCCGCCTCGATCCCGTCCAGCTCCTCCCACGACACCGGCGCGGCGACCGGCGCGCTGTCCCGCGCCCGAGCCGAATAAGGCATCACCGCCGTCGCGCCCCGCTGGTTGCGCAGCCAGTCGAGGAAGATGCGACCCTTGCGCTGGTTCTTGCGGATGTTGGCGGTGAAAGTCTCGGGCTCGGCCTCGGCGATCGCCCGGCTGAACCGCTCGGCAAAGCTCTTCACCGCCGCCCAGTCCCGGCTCTGGTCGAGCGGCGCAACGACGTGGATGCCCTTACCTCCCGACAGCAGCGGAAAGGTCTCCAGCCCCAGGTCGGCCAGCAATTCCCGCAGCCGCACCGCCGCCGCCTTGACCTTGTCGAACCCCAGCCCCTCGTCGGGATCGAGGTCAAACACCAGCCGATCGGGACTCTCCAGCGGATCGATCCGGCTGCCCCAACCATGAAACTCGATCGTATTCATTTGCACACATTCGAGGGCGCCCACCGCCTCCTCGACGTAGAGATAATCCTCCTCGGTCGTGCCGGCGCCTTCGGTGACCGGAATGCGCAGCACATGCACGCCCATCGATCCGGTGTCGTGCTTCTGGAAAAAGCATTTCTTGGCGCGCCCCGCCGGACAGCGGATCAGCGTCATCGGCCGCCGCGCCAGATCGACCAGCATCAGGTCGGCCACCGCCGCATAATAATCGGCGAGGTCACCCTTGGTCAGGCCATCCTCGGGAAAGATCACCTTGTCCGGGCTGGTCAGCCGAAGCGTGAAATCCGCTGCCGTGCGCAGCTTGGCCTTGCCCTTCTTCGTCGGCGCGGCGACCGGCGTTTCCAGCACCACCTGCTTCGCCTTCTTGTCCTCGCGCAGGCCAAGAAAGCTCGGATGCCGCAGGATCCCGTCGCTGGTGAACTCGGTATAAGCGATTTCCGCGACCAGTTCGGGCTTGATCCAGCTCGATCCGCGCAGCGCCGTCCGCGGCACCTCGAGTGCGGGCTTGGCGACCTTCAGCGCCGCCATCCGCTCGCTCAGGCTTTCCAGCGTCGCGGTATCAAACCCGGTCCCGACCTTGCCGACATAACGCAGCGTGCCGCCTTCGTTGACCCCAAGGTGCAGCGAGCGAAAGCCCCGCCTCTTGTCGCTCGCCTGCCAGCCGACGATCACGAACTCCTGCCGCGCGATGCATTTGACCTTCAGCCAATGGCGCGTCCGCGTGCCGCGATACGGCGCATCCGCTTTCTTCGAGATGATTCCCTCGCCGCCCTCGGCGCATATCGTTTCGAACAATTTCTCGCCCTTGCCGACCACGTGGTCGCCATAGACGAGCGGCCCCGGCACCCCCTTCATGACCGCCGCCAGCCGCGCCTTGCGCTCGAGATTGCTAAGGCCGCGAATATCCTCGCCGCGATCCACCAGCAGGTCGAACGCATAGAAAGCGAGGTCCGGCCGCTCGGCGCCCTTGCCGCCCTTCACCGTCGATTGCAGCAGCCCGAAACTGGGCTTTCCGTGCTTGTCGAGCGCCACCGCTTCGCCGTCGAGCAGGCACCCCGCCGGCAGGCTCGCCGCCGCGGCCTCGGTCAGCTCGGGAAAATAGTCCGACCAGTCCTTGCCATTCCGGGTCCACGCCACCGCGCCCCCCTCGCCGACGCTCAGCAGCAGGCGGTAGCCGTCATATTTGTACTCGTGAATCCACCCGCTGCCGGACGGCGGTGTGTCAGCCAACGTCGCCAGTTGCGGGTCCAGAAACTCCGGCGGCGGCGCTACCTTGCGCTTTGTCCGCCCACCTTTCTTGCCGCCCTTGTTCGATTCCCACACATCCTCGCCCGCCGCGATCTCGGCCATACTGCGCCCGGTCTCGACGCTGGTCAGGCACCCATCGACCAGTGCCTCGCCCTCGTCGGGCGCGGCCGCCTCGTCGGTGACCTTTTTCAGCATCCACGCCTCGCCCTTTTCGCCGGGCTTGCCCTTCATCCGAAACATCACCCACTCGCCCCGCATCCGCTCGCCTTCGAGCGTGAAGTGAAGATGCCCTTCCTCCAGCGTCTTCCTCGGATCCTTGTCGGGATGCGGGATCCAGCGTCCGCGATCCCACAGCATCACCGTCCCGCCGCCATATTCGTCGGCCGGAATGATCCCCTCGAAGCTGCCGTAATCGAGCGGATGATCCTCGGTCCGCATCGCCAGCCGGTTGACCTTGGGATCGAGGCTCGGCCCCTTGGGCACCGCCCAGCTCTTCAGCACCCCGTCGAGCTCGAGCCGGAAATCCCAATGCAGCCGGCTTGCGTCATGTTTCTGGACGACGAAGCTGTCGCCCTTACCCTTGAGCTTGCGGCCCTTGGGCTCCTTCGTTTTTCTGAAGTCGCGCTTGGCATTGTAGGTCTCGATATCGAGACCCTTCGGCTTGGCGGCGCGGGCCACGGCGCCCTACCTCTTGCCTGCCGCCTTGCGCGGCGTGGCGGGTTTCCGCGCCGGGGTAGCCTTCGCCGCAGCCTTTTTCGCCGCCGGCTTCTTGGCCGGCGCGGCGGCATTGTCATTGCTCTCGCCAAGGCTCTTCTTCAGCGCCGCCATCAGATCGACGACATTGCTCTTCCGGGGCGGCTCCTTGTCCTTGTCCTGGATGACCAGCCCATTGCCCTTCTTCTTGCGCTTCTCGTCGATCAGCCCCTTCAGCGCATCGACATAGCGATTGTGAAACTCGGACGCGTCGAACTTGCCCGTTTTCTTGTCGATCAACGTGGTTGCCAGCTCGAGCAGATCGGCGTCGGGCTCGGCATCTTCGATATCGCGAAAATAGCTCGAGGCCTTGTTCAGCTCGTCCGCGTAACGCAGCGTTTCCATCAGGATCCCGCGCCCGCACGGTTTGATCGCGACGACATATTCCTGCCCGCGCATCGCCAGCTGCCCGATCCCCACCTTGCGTGCGCGCCGCAGCGCCTCGCGCAGCACGATAAACGCTTCTTCCGCCAGATCGTCCGCCGGCACCACGAAATAGGGCTTCTCGTAATAAAGCGCGTCGATCTCGTCGGCATCGACGAACTGCGCCAGCTCCAAGGTCTTGCGGCTTTCGAGCTTCACGCTTTCGATCTCCTCGGGCTCCAAGAGGACATATTCGCCCTTGGTCACCTCAAAGCCTTTGACGATATCGTCGGCCTTCACCGGCCCGATGCCGGGCGCGACCTTTTCATATTTGATCCGCTGTCCCGACGGCTCATGGATCTGGTGAAAGGAGATGCTCGCGCCCGATTTGGACGCGGGATAGATTTCGACCGGGATCGAGACGAGAGCGAGGCGGATTTGTCCGCGCCAGCTGGGACGAGCGGCCATGACGTCAAGCTCCTGAAGATCGTTACGAGCCTGAATCGCTTGGGGGAGCGGCGCGGTTCCGTTAAGCTGCGGCGATGGCGAATCCCGCGATCAACGCCGCCCTCATCGCTGCCGCCGCGCAGCAGCAGGCACTGACCGAGCAACACATTCTGACGCCGCTCAAAAAAGCCGGTGCGACATCGGCGCGGACCGCGACGACGCTCGACGTTTCGGCCAAGGGCGCGGACAAGCTGCTCGCCGCCCTGATAAAGCGCGGTCACGTGCGAGCGACCGGCGACGGCCGCTACTGGCTCGACGAAGCGGCGATCAAGCGCAGCCAGGCCGCCGGCCTGCGCATCGCGCTGGTCGTCATCGCTTTCCTACTCAGCGTCGGCGCCAGCCTGGCCGCGCTACTCGCCCGCTAACCCCTCAGGCGACGCCTTCCGCATCGAGCGCGTAGCCCGCGCTGCGCACCGTGCGGATGAGGTCGGGCTCGCCCAGCGCCAGCCGCAGACGGCGGATATGCACGTCGACCGTGCGCAGCTCGATCTCCTCGCTGTGCGGCCATACGGTTTCCAGTAGGTGCTGGCGCGAGAACACCCGTCCGGCATTCTCGAGGAAATGGCGCAGCAGGCGATATTCGGTCGGGCCCAGCGACAAGGTCTTGCCGTCACGCTTCACGCGGTGCGCGGTGAGGTCCATCTCCAGCCCGGCATATTCAAGCGTCTCGGCCGCCAGCGCGGGCCGCACCCGCCGCATCACCGCGGCGGCGCGGGCCATCAGCTCCTTGGGGCTGAACGGTTTGGTGATGTAATCGTCGGCCCCGGTCTCCAGGCCGCGGACCCGGTCGTCCTCCTCGCCGCGCGCGGTCAGCATCAGGATCGGCAGGTTGGCGGTAGCCGCCTTGCGCCGCAGCCGCCGGCACACCTCGATCCCGCTGATCCCCTCGATCATCCAGTCGAGCACCATCAGATCGGGGCGCAGTTCCTCGGCGAGCAGCATGGCTTCCTCGCCGTCGCCGGTGCGGACCACGGTGTAGCCCTCGCGCTCGAAATGATAGGTGATGAGCTCGGCCAGCGAGCGGTCATCCTCGACCAGCAGCAACCGCCCCCGGCTGGCCATCAGACGCTGAGCCCCTCGGCGCCCTTCACCCGGTCGGCCATCTGCTGCCCGGTCGCGGCATAATAGACCATCTCGGCGATGTTGGTCGCATGATCGCCCACCCGTTCGAGGTTCTTGGCGACAAACAACAGGTGCGCCGACTGCCCGATCTTGTGCGGGTTCTCCATCATGTGCGTGAGGAGCGTGCGGAAAATGCTGTCGTAGAAATCGTCCACCGCCTTGTCGCGCTCGCACACGCGAAGCGCCGCTTCGGCGTCGCGCTGGACAAAGGCGTTCAGCACATCGTGCACCATCTGCACCGCGATCCGCGCCATTTCGGGCAGCAGCGACAGGGGCTCGATCTTGCCTGCATCCTCCAGCAGCGGCACCCGCTTGGCGATGTTCTTGGCATAATCGCCGATCCGCTCGACCACGCCCGAGATCTTGAGCGCGGCGACCACATCGCGCAGATCGCCCGCCATCGGCGCCCGAAGCGCGATCAGCTGGATCACGCTGCGCTCGGTCTCGGCCTCCAGCGCGTCGATCTTCTTGTCGTCCTCGATCACCTTCAGCGCGGCGTCGGCGTCGCGTTCCGACAGGCAGCGCATCGCCTCGATGATGGCGTGCTCGGCCCGCCCGCCCATCTCGGTGATGAGCGCGCGCAACCGGTCCAGATCCTGGTCGAACGCTTTCAGCGTATGTCCTTGAGAAGCCACGTATCCTGTCCCCTTAGCCGTAGCGGCCGGTGATATAATCCTGGGTGCGCTGCTCGCGCGGGTTGGTGAAGATCTCCTTGGTCTTGCCGTATTCGATCAGCTCACCGAGGTGGAAAAAGGCGGTCCGCTGGCTGACCCGCGCCGCCTGCTGCATATTGTGGGTGACGATCGCGATGGCGTAGCGCCCGCGCAGCTCGTGGATCAGCTCCTCGATCTTGGCGGTGGCGATCGGGTCGAGCGCCGAGCAGGGCTCGTCCATCAGGATGACTTCGGGATCGACCGCAATGGCGCGCGCGATGCACAGCCGCTGCTGCTGACCGCCCGACAGTGCAGTGCCGCTTTCGGTCAGCCGATCCTTGACCTCGTCCCACAACCCCGCGCGGCGCAGGCTGTTCTCGACAATGCCTTCGAGCTCGTCCTTGCTGTCGGCCAGCCCGTGGATGCGCGGGCCGTAAGCGATGTTCTCGAAAATCGACTTGGGAAACGGGTTGGGCTTCTGGAACACCATGCCGACCCGGGCGCGGAGCTGCACCACGTCCATCTCGGGCGCGGTGATGTCCTCGCCGTCCAGCGTGATGGTCCCCGTCACCCGCGCCCCCGCGATGGTGTCGTTCATCCGGTTGAGACAGCGCAGGAAGGTCGACTTGCCGCAGCCCGACGGGCCGATGAAGGCGGTGACCTTGTCGTCGTGCACTTCGATCGACACGCCCTTCAGCGCTTCTTTCTCACCGTAGAAGACGCGCACGTCCTCGGCGCGCATTTTGGGCGTGGTGGCGACATCGGCGGCGGCCGGGGTCACCACCCGCGGCTGCTCGCCCGCCGCCTGCGGTTCGCCGCGGTCGGCCGGCGCCATCGGGTCCTCGCGCGCTGCCTCGGCAGCAATCGCCGTTGAGGGGAACGGCACCGTCGAATTGGTGAGGATGGGTTCTTTTTCGTCGTTCATAAGTAGCGGCCTTACCAGCGGCGCTCGAAGCGGTTGCGGAGATAAATGGCGAGGCCGTTCATCAGCAGCATGAACAGCAGCAGCACGATGATCGCCGCACTGGTCTTCTCGACAAACGCGCGATCGACCTCGTCGGACCACAGGAAAATCTGCACCGGAAGCACCGTCGCGGGATCGACCACGCTGCCCGGCGGCGTCGCAATAAAGGCGCGCATGCCGATCATCAGCAGCGGCGCAGTTTCGCCCAGCGCGCGGGCCATGCCGATAATGGTGCCGGTCAGAATGCCGGGCAGCGCGAGCGGCAGGACGTGGTGGAACACCACCTGCATCTTGGACGCGCCGACGCCCAGCGCCGCGTCGCGGATCGAGGGCGGCACCGCCTTGATCGCGTTGCGCCCAGCGATCACGATTACCGGCATGGTCATCAGCGCCAGCGTCAGGCCCCCGACCAGCGCGGCCGAGCGCGGCAGGGCCATCAGATTGAGGAACACCGCCAGGCCAAGCAGGCCGAAGATGATCGACGGCACCGCGGCGAGGTTGTTGATGCTGACTTCGATAAAGTCGTTCCAGCGGTTCCGCTTGGCGAATTCCTCCAGATAGACCGCCGCCAGCACCCCGATCGGGAAGGCCAGCGCCATGGTCACCATGATGGTCAGGAACGAGCCTTTCAGCGCGCCCCACACGCCGACTTGTGCCGGGTCGGTCGCATCGCTCGCGGTCAGGAAGGTTTCGCTGAACCCGCCCGCGCCGCGCACCGTCATGGTAATCAGCAGGAAGGCCAGGAAGGCGAGGCTGATCAGCACCGCCGCCAGCCCCAGCGCCTTGAACCGGCGCTCGGCGGCGTAGCGGCGCTTGACCCGGCGGGTCATCGCCTCGCTCGACCAGCGGCTTTGCGGCTTATTCATACGCTTCCCGATATTTGCGCACGACCCGCAGCGCGATGAGGTTCAAGACCAGCGTCACCAGGAACAGCACCAGGCCGAGCGCGAAGGCGGCCAGTGTCTTGGGGCTATCGAATTCCTGGTCGCCGGTCAGAAGCTGGACGATCTGCGTCGTCACGGTGGTGACGCTGCCGAACGGATTGGCGGTGAGGTTGGCGGCAAGCCCCGCGGCCATCACCACGATCATGGTCTCGCCGATCGCGCGGCTGACCGCCAGCAGAACGCCGCCGACCACGCCCGGCAGCGCGGCGGGCAGGATCACCTTGCGGATCGTCTCCGACCGGGTCGCGCCGAGCGCCAGGCTGCCGTCGCGCATCGCCTGCGGCACCGCGGCGATGCTGTCGTCGGCCATCGAGCTGACGAACGGAATGATCATCACGCCCATGACGAGACCGGCGGCAAGCGCGCTTTCGCTCGACGCGCTGCTGACGCCGATCGCGAGGCCGAGGTCGCGCACCAGCGGCGCCACGGTCAGCGCGGCGAAATAGCCGTAGACAACCGTCGGCACGCCCGCGAGGATCTCGAGCAGGGGCTTCAGCACCTTGCGCAGCTTCGCCGGCGCATATTGCGTCAAAAAGATCGCGCTCATCAGGCCGAGCGGAATGGCGACGATCATGGCGATGATCGCACCGATGAAGATGGTCCCCCAGAACAGGGGAATGGAGCCGAACGCCCCCGACGAACCCGCCTGGTCGGCGCGGATCGCAACCTGCGGCGACCAGTTCAGCCCGAACAGGAAATCGCTCGCCGGGACTTTCTGGAAAAAGCGGATCGTTTCGAACAACAGCGACAGGACGATGCCGAAGGTGGTCAGGATCGCGACCGTCGAAGCGGCGACCAGCAGTCCCATCAGCCATTTCTCGACCCCGGTCCGTGCCCGCAGGTCGAGGCTGATCCGCGACCAGGCGAGACCCGCACCGGCCAGCGCCAGTAGCAGCGCCAGCCCGCTGCCGATCAGGCTGTAGCGGTCGATCGCCGCCCGATATTCCGGGACCAGCGCCTGCGCCTGCGGGTTGAAGGCGAGATCCGAAGCCCCGGTCGCCACCGCGCGCGCTTCCGACAGGATCGAATCGCGCGCGAGGTCGAAGTCGGGCAGCGCCTGCCCCGCCGGGCTCGCCAGCACCGCATCGCTGATCAACCCCTGCTGAATCGGTGCCCAAACGGCAAGGAACAGCAGGGCCGGAAGCGCCGCCCACAAAAAGGCAAAGGCGCCGTGATAGACGGGCAGGCTGTTGAGCCGCTGCCGGCCCGCCCCCGCCCCGGCGCGCAACGCCGCCGCCCGTCCGCGCGCCAGCACGAACGCAGCGGCGGCAACGCCGAGGACCAGGAGAAGACCGACAAACAGGCTCATGGGTAGCGCAGCTTACTTCAGCGTCGAACCGTCGAGCGGGGTCAGCCCGGTCGCGGCCGCATTAGCCTTTTCGGAGTCCGCGCCGACGAACGGGACCAGCCCGCGCTTCTCGAGCACGCCGCCGGTGCTCCAGCCCTTGGCATATTCGGCCAGGAAGGACTTGATCGCCGGCTTCACCGCCGCATGCTCGCCCTTCACATAGATGTAGAGCTTGCGCGCGCCCGGATAGGACAGGTCTTGGATGGTTGCCTCGGTCGGCATCACGCCGCCGACCTCGACCGGACGGACCTTGTCGGCATTCTGCTCGAGGAAGCTGTAGCCGAGCACCCCGACGGTGCCGGGGTCGGCCTCCACCTTCTGCACCAGCAGATTGTCGTTCTCACCCGCTTCGACGTACACGCCGTCCTCGCGGATCTTGGTGCACAGGTCCTTGTGCTTGGCCTCGTCGCTGGCCTTCAGCGCCTTCATCGCCGGATCGCTTTCGCAGCCCTTGGTCAGCATCAGCTCGGCAAAGCTGTCGCGGGTGCCGCTGGTCGGCGGCGGGCCCATGACGCGGATCTTGATCGCGGGCAGCGCCGGATTGACGTCCTTCCAGGTCTGCGCCTTGTTCGGGCCCTTGCCATAAGGATTGGCGGCGACCGCGGCATAGATGTCGGCCAGCGTCAGCTTGAGCGGCGCGGCCTTGACCGATTCGATCAGCGTCAGGCCGTCGATCCCGATCGGCACTTCGATGACCTGCTTGGCGCCGGCGGCCTGGCAGGCGTCATACTCGCTCTTCTTCATCTGGCGCGAGGCGTTGACCATGTCCGGGAACTTCTGCCCGACGCCTTCGCAGAACAATTTGATACCCGAGCCGGTACCGGTCGATTCAACGATCACGCTGGTGCCGGGATTGGCCTTCTGAAAGGCTTCGGCGATGGCGGTGGTGAAGGGATAGACTGTCGACGAACCGACGATCTTGATCTGCGACGCCGCATTGCTGCTGTTTCCGCCACAAGCGCTCAGCCCGAGGGCGAGCGGCACTGCAAGCCACACCTTGGTCATTGTTTCTCTATCTCCCGAGGGCTGATTCGCCCGATCCGGCGCCTCTTGCCCCGCCGTCAGGAGCGCCATGTGACCGGATGGTTACAAGCTTATGACAGCACCCGGTGCCGGAAGGATCGTATCAGGCGCACGGGAGCCGGATCTCGACCTCGGTCCCCTCGCCTTCCCGGCTGCGGATCTGGAGCTGGCCGCGATGCCGCTCGACGATCTGGGCGACGATGGCGAGGCCGAGGCCGGTGCCGCCGCCATCGCGGCTGCGCGCCGCATCGACGCGGTAGAAGCGCTCGGTCAGGCGCGGCAGGTGCGCCGCGGCAACACCCTCGCCCCAGTCCCGCACCGACAGCCTTGCCCAGCGCCCTTCTGACGCGACCGTCACCAGCACGCGCCCATCCTCGCCCCGGCAGCCGTATCGCACCGCATTGCCAAGGAGGTTGTCGAGAAGCTGGCGAAGCTGGGCCGCATCGCCGCGCACGCTGAGCGGCGGCTCGTCCAGCGCAAGGTCGATCCGGCACGACCTAGTGTCGGCGAGCGGTGCGGCGGCCGTGGCAGCGTCGCTGACGATGGTGTCGAGCCGGACCTCGGCGCTCGGCGCGCTGAACCGGTCGGCCTCGATCCGCGACAGGCTCATCAGATCGCGGATAATGGTCATCATGCGGGTCGCCTGGGCGTGGATCTGATCGCCGAACCGCCGCCGCAGGGGCTCGGGCAGCTCGCCTTCCTCGCCCAGCGTTTCGGCATAGCCGAGCACGGTGGCGAGCGGCGTCCTGAGCTCGTGACTGGCGTTGGCGACGAAATCGACCTGCGCCTTTTCCGCCGCGATCCGCGCCGAGCGGTCGATCAGGCGAACCAGCAGCAGCCCTTCCTGGAGGCTGGTCAGCACCACTTCGAAGTTGCGCTCGATCCCGCCGAGCCCGCGCACCTCGAACCGCCCGTCGCGCCCCGACAGGATAGCGTCGAGCGCCTGCGGCTGGCGGATGGCGAAGCGGATGTCCTGATCGACCAGCCCCTCTCCCAACAGCGCGCGGGCGGCCCGGTTGGCGGCCTCGGTGCGCTGCCGCGCGACCAGCAGGGCCGGCTCTTCCAGCGCGTCGAGCAGGGCAGTGACGAGGGGCGGCAGCGGTAGCGGCATGGCGCCCCGGGGGCTAGGTGATCGCTTTCCCCGACGCAATGTCGTGCGCCGCGCGCCAGCGTTCGACAAGGGGCGTGCGCCACGCGCCGATCGCGATCAGCAGCAGGATCGGATAGGACCAGAAGGCGAGCGCGGTGCCGAAGATCAGACCCGGGAGGTCGGGCGACACGATCATCAGCAGGTGAACGCTGGCGGTGGTCAGCTGAAGCCCCGCGACCCACATCGGCCAGAACCGCTCGGATCGCAGCGCGATGCCGAGAAAGAGGAGAAAGATCAGCGCGTCGACCATGAAGGCCGCTGCGTGGAAATCGGATTCGCTGACGTGCAGCCCATTGCCGACGAGCACCGTGACCGCGGTCCCGCCGACGCAGATGGCAGCCGCCAGCCGCTCGTCGCTCCGACCGCGCCACCAGGTGAGGGCGACCAGGGCTGCCAGCAGCAAGTAGAAGAGGATGACGCGGGGCGACATGGTTCCTTGATGCAGCTCAGGGTGCCACCGGCGCGAAAGCCGGAGCACCCTGGGTATGAGAGGGGCGAAAGGCCCGGATCAGCCGACTGCTCGCAAGGTCGCGACCTGGGGAAGCGGCGGGCAATCCTGGCCGTCTCCGAAGGCAACGGTGCGCAGCCCCGGGACCTCCTGCTTGGCGCTGCGCAGCGCGGCATGGCATTGCGCCATCCCGCCGCGGGCGTCGATCAGCCCTAGCAGCGAGACCACGACCTGTTCCAGCGCTGAGTGGCCGGTAGCGATTCCGACGCCGGCAACGGAACGGGCGCGGATCATGCGATTTTGAAGCTCGGCGAGTTCGATCAAAGCCGCTTCGATGCTGTCTTCGACCGCCCGCACCTGGTGGGCAACGTCCATTGCAGTTTGCTCGATAATCTGCCTGCGCATGAGCTCTCCTTGCCGAAAGCGCGTGGGCTTCCGGTCGTTGTCGTTGTTCATCCGCAAACTGTTCCCGAGTGCAGGCTCGCCGGTCAGGATTGAAGCAGCCGCGACAGGCTTTCCAGCCCCGCCAGCAGCATCCCAGCCGAGAAGCTGGACAGGATCGCAATGCCCGCGATCACCGCCAGCTTGGTGCCCGCGCTCCAGGTATTGCGGACCTGTTGCGAAGTCGACCAAGGGAACAAGGGAGGCTGGGAGCGATCCGCGCTCTGCTCGGTTTCGAGACGAACCGTCCCGGCCCCCCTTGTGCGATCAGCGTGCCGAATCTGAGAACTGACCGCCCCCTCTGATTGAAGTGGGTCCGGTGTGGCGTCGATGTGCGGTGGTTGATGTATCAATCGTTGATATGTCTCGGGCGCGGCTTCCACACCGGCGGCGCGGTCGAACATATCCACAAGGCGCGCAGCCTCGCTGCGGCGGGTGACACCGAGAATGCGGATTGCTCCGCGAACGCGTTGATCGACGGTGTGACTGGAGATGCCGAGCTCGGCGGCGATCTCCTTTGAACTGAGATGACGATTGACGAGGCGAAGCACTTCGAGCTGACCACGGCTCAAACGAGCGCATTGGTCGCTGGCAGCCTGTTCGGCTGCACTCAAAGAGCTCGGCCCCCCGACCGATTCAGCTCTTGCCGTCGATCCGCAACCTGCTGACGAAGTTGAGACCATGCCAAAAGGTTAGCAGAACTTGTAGGCCTGCGTTACCAGAAAAAAACTGTCGTCGAGACGACATAAACGCCGGAAAACCAAGATTCTCTGCGTCGTTACGCTTGGCCAACATGTGTCAGAAGAGGTGTGTTCCAAAGCCGGCGAATCAGCTCGCGAACAGTACTAACGATAGCGTCCACTAATACTTCGAAACGAAGCAATGATGGTGGAGAGGGCTGGATTCGAACCAGCGTACGCTTGCGCGGGCAGATTTACAGTCTGCTGCCTTTAACCACTCGGCCACCTCTCCACGAGGTCAGGCCGGGCGCCAATGCCGCCCGGCGGGGTGCCTGTCAACTTCAGTGTTCAGCGTCGAACCGCTTCTTCGAGCCGGCGGACGCCCAGCCCGAGCGCTCGCCCGTCGCCTTCGGGAAGCAGGACGGGGGCAAGTTTCTCGGACCCCGGCACGTCGCGTCCGACCAGGAACGCCGCGCCGGTGCGGCCTTCGCCAGAAGCGGTGCGATAGGCGGCGTTGAGCGCGATCACCGGCACGAACAGCGCCTTGCCGCCCCCTTCATACGCCCGGATCGCGCTGCGCGGCACCACCAGTTCGTGGCTCAGCACCATCTCCCCAAGCGGGCCGAGTTCGGGGATCGCGATGGTGGTGGCCGCCGGACGGGCAAAAAAGCCGGCCAGCGCCGCCTCCTGATCCTCGCCGCCGTTGATCGTCACGGTCTCCAGCGCGATGGCTCTGGCATGGCCGGTGCCGCCGTTGGCGACCAAAATATCGATGCGAAGCCGTGCCTCGTCCGGCGTGAACAGGATTTCGCGCACAGCAAGATCGAGTTCGATCCAGCCGCGCAGGCGGGTGCTGACGACACCGCCGGACACCGCGGCCGGAACGGGCGGCGGCGCGGCCGGGGGCGGAGCACCGAGTGGGGCGCGCAGCCTGGTGGTGACGAGACCGGCCGGACGCGGGGCTTGGGGCGGCGCTTCCGGAGCGGGCGCCGGGGTGGCAGGCGGCGTCGGCGCGCGAGGCGGAGGGGTGAAGTCCGGCTCGGGCGTCGCCCGCTCGAACGCTTGGCCCGCAGGTCCGGCCAAAAACGGACGCCGCCGCTGGCGAAGCACCAGCGTCAAGGCGATGCCGCCAAGCGCCGCGGCCAGCAGCCATGGCCACCACAGGGGCTGAGAGGGCGCCGACGTCGCGGTGCCCGGCTGGCTGACGGTGATCGGCGGCAAGGGCGTAGCGGCCACCGGCGGCGCCGGGGTGATCGGCGGCAGGGTGCCCGGCAAGGACGTCGCCGCCGGCTCGGGTGCTGTGTTTGCCGGACGCGGGCCCTCGGCATCGGGTTCCGAAGCCACAGGCGCCGCTCGCGCGGGTTCGGTGGTGCGAACCGTGTCTGGCGCGGGCCGAGTGACGGTCGCCGGGGCCGGAGCGGCCCGCTGCGTCGGCGTGGGCGCCGTGCGCGGGATATCGTTGGTGCTCGGCGCGGGCGCCTGCCGGGTTCCGGGCAAGGCGAAGTCGCGCAGCTGCTCGGGCCCGACGGTGCCTTCGCGCGGCGCCGGTGCGGGGGTCACGACATTGGCGGGCGCCGCATTGTTCTGCGCCGCGGCCGGCAGGCTGAGGCCAAGCAAGGCGCCGGCAAAAATCAGGTGGGCAAATCGCGTCACGTGAGGGGCGCTACAGGATCGATGCTGAAGGAGGGATGGCCAGCCTCTAGGCCTCCCCTCCTCCAGCGGCAAGCATTGCCCCGTGTTACCGGGCGTCGACCAGCACCAGCTCGGCGTCCTCGTCGCCGACGATGACGAGGCTCGTCTCGCCGGTGATCGCCACCCCGTCGCGGGCCTGCGCGGCGACGCCGTTGATGCGGACCGGGGCCGAGGGCACGAGATACAGGTGCCGCGCGGGATCGGCTTCCAGTCTGATCTCGCTCCCGCCCTTCAGCGTCGCGCCCATGATCCGCGCATCGGCATTGATGGTCAGCGCGCCGTCGTCCTTGTCGCCGCTGGCAAGCAGCTGGAACGCGCCGTCGCGAGCTTCGCGCGGGAAGGGCATCGCGCCCCAGCTCGGTGGCGCGCCGGGGCGGTCGGTCTCGATCCAGATCTGGAACAGGGTCGTGTCCTCGTCCTCGAGATTATATTCGGCATGGGTGACGCCGGTCCCGGCGCTCATCACCTGGACGTCGCCGGCGCCGGTGCGGCCCTTGTTGCCCATGCTGTCCTGGTGCGTGATCGCGCCGGTGCGGACGTAGGTCACGATTTCCATGTCGCGATGCGGGTGCGGCGGGAAGCCGGATTTGCCGGCGATCTTGTCGTCGTTCCAGACGCGGATCTTGCCCCAGCCCATGCGGCCGGGATCGTAGTAATTGGCGAACGAGAAATGGTGGCGGGCGTCGAGCCAGCCGTGGTCGGCGTGGCCGAGCGATGCGAAGGGGCGGATGTCGATCATGAACGGCAATCTGGGACGGCGCGCCCGGCCGCTCAAGTGTCAGCCTTGTAACCGCAGGCCGCGGGCATATTGCGCGGCTTTCTCCGCATAATGAAGCGCGCTCGCCTCCAGCATTTTAAGCTCGGCCTCGCTGAGCGCACGGACGATGCGGGCCGGCGCTCCGACCAGTAGGTGCCCGGCTTCGTAGACCTTGCCTTCGGGCACCAGCGCGCCCGCGCCGACGATGCAGCGCTCGCCGATCACCGCCCCGTTCAGCACCCGCGCCCCCATTCCGATCAGGGCCCCGGCGCCGACGGTGCAGCCGTGAAGGATCGCCTGGTGGCCGACCGTCACGCGGGCGCCGATCGTGAGCGGCGCGTGGGGGTCGCTGTGGCACACTGCGCCGTCCTGGATATTGCTTTCGCGCCCGATCAGGATCGGCGTGTTGTCGGCCCGGATCACCGCCCCGAACCACACGCTGGCCCTTGTCTCCAGCCGGACATCGCCGATCAAATCCGCACTGGGCGCGACCCAGCTTTCGGGTCCGAGGGTGGGGCCAACATCGTTGAGGGCATAGCAGGGCATGGCGAAAGATTAACGAAAGACGCTTTCCCACGATAGTCAGGCTTTGCCAGCGGCCCCGGACCCGCTAGCGCATCGGTCGATGCCCGTATTTCTTGACGATGGCGGCGAATGCGGCGCCCTTATCAAAGCGCGCGACTGGTCCGACACCCTTGGCCCCGTCGAAAAGTGGCCGCAAAGCCTCAAGGCCGCGACCGGCCTGCTGCTGCGCTCGCCCGTGCCGATCGCGATGCTGTGGGGCGACGATGGCATCATGATCTACAACGACGCTTATTCGCTCATCGCCGGTGGGCGTCATCCGGACTTGCTCGGATGCAAGGTACGCGAAGGCTGGCCGGAAGTCGCCGATTTCAACGACCATGTGATGAAGGTCGCGCTGGCTGGCGGCACCCTCTCCTTCCGTGACCAGGAACTGGTGCTGCACCGGCACGGGCGGCCCGAGACTGTGTGGATGAACCTCGATTATTCGCCGGTGCTGGGCGACGACGGCCGGCCGGCCGGCGTGCTCGCCATCGTGATCGAGACCACCGCCCGAGTCGTCGCGGAGCGCGCGCTTCAGGCCCGGGCAGAGCGGCTCGACCTGTTCGACCGCCTGTCGCGGACGATCAACGACCTTGCCGCCCCGGACGAGATCATGGCGGTCACCGCACGCCTGCTCGGCCAGCACCTCAAGGCCTCGATCGTCGCTTACGCCGACATGGAAATCGACCAGGACGCCTTTACCATTCGCGGCGACTGGTCGGCCGAAGGCGCTCAGAGCATCGTCGGCAGCTACAGCCTCGACACCTTTGGCGCGACGGCGGCGCGGATCTTGCGCGGCAACGCGCCCCTCGTCATCCGCGACGTCCGCGGTGAGCTTGGCGAGGAAGAAGGCGCCCAGTTCCTGGCGATCGGCATCCAGGCGACCATCTGCATGCCCTATGTCCGCGCGGGCAAGCTCGCCGCCTTGATGGCGGTGCATCAGAACGTCCCGCGCGACTGGACGGAAGACGAGCAGGCGCTGGTCGCCGAAGCCACCGAACGCAGCTGGGCGCATATCGTCCGGGTCCGCTCCGAAGCGATCCTGCGCGAAAGCGAGGACCGCTTCCGCAACATCGCCGACCAGACCCCTGTGATGCTGTGGGTGACCGATGAGAACGGCTATTGCAGCTATCTCAACAAGACCTGGTACGAATTCACCGGTCAGGCCGAGCACGAAGGCGAAGGCTTCGGTTGGCTGAACGCAGTCCATGAGGACGATCGCCCCGAAACGGAGCGCGCGTTCGTGAGCGCCAATGATGCGCGTGCGCGTTACGAAACCGACTTCCGCCTCCGCCGCGCCGATGGCAGCTATCGCTGGTGCATCGATGCCGCCGCGCCGCGCTTCGACGGGTCGGGCAAGTTCATGGGCTATGTCGGCTCGGTAATCGACGTCGACGAACGGCGCGAAAGTATCGAGCGGGTCCGCCGCAGCGAAGAACAGCTTCGCGCGGTGATCGACCAGATGCCGGTCGGGGTCGCCATCGCCCGCGTGCCGTCGGGCGAGATCTTCATCTTCAATCAGGCGCTCGAGGAAATGCTCGGCCATCCGCTTCGCGCCGAGACAGCCGACACCTACGATCGCTATGGCGGTATCGACGACGACGGCAATCCGGTTCCGGCGGAACGCTATGCGCTTTACCGCGCCGTGGCGCGTGGAGAAACGGTCACCGACGACGAAATCGCCTACCGCCGACCCGATGGCACGGTGGTGGATCTCCTTGTTCAGGCCGCGCCGATCTTCGACAACGACCGAAAGGCCGAAATCGCAATCGTCGCGATTCAGAACATCACCGGTCGCAAACAGGCCGAAGCGCATCAGCACCTGCTGATCAGCGAGCTCAGCCACCGCGCCAAGAACCTGCTCGCCATCATCCAGAGTATCGCCCAGCAGACCTTTCGCGGCGAAGACAGCATTGCAGCCTTGCTGTCCCGGTTCGAAGGGCGTCTCGGCGCCCTGTCGGCGGCGCACGGCATTCTGACCCAGGAAAAATGGGAATCGGTGCCGCTGCGCCGTCTCGTCTGCGACACCTTTACGGCGGTTCGGGCCGACGACGATTGTTTCATTCTGGAAGGGCCGGACCTTCTGCTGCCGCCGAAGGTTGCAGTCAGTCTCGCCATGGCCGTCCACGAACTCGCCACCAATGCCACCAAATATGGCAGCCTCAGCCAGCCGGGCGGGAGCGTGTCTATCACCTGGTCGAATGAGGGCGAGCGGCTTCGGCTCGACTGGAAGGAACGCGGCGGGCCGCCCGTCGTCCAGCCGACCAAACGCGGCTTCGGCACCCGGATGATCGAGCGCGGCCTTGCCGCCGAGCTCGGCGGCACCGTGCGTATCCTTTACGAGCCCGACGGCGTCCGCTGCGAAGTGGACGCTCCCCTGCCGGCGCATGGCTGAACCCGCGCCTCGGGTTTTGCTCGTCGAGGACGAGCCGATGATCGCTTTCGCGCTCGAGGATATGGTGATCGAGCTCGGCTACGATGTGGTCGGCCCGGCCTTCCATCTCGGCGACGCGCTGGAGCTTGCCAGTCACGAGGAATTCGCGGCGGCGGTGCTCGACGTCAATCTGAACGAACAGCGCAGCTTCGCGATCGCCGATCTGCTGCACGAGCGCGGCATCCCCTTCGTCTTCGCCACCGGCTACGCCGAAGGCGGGGTGGGCTGGACCCGGGACGCGATGGTGATCGCCAAGCCCTATACCCGCGCCCAGCTCGCCAAGGCGCTCGGCGAACTCCTGGACTGATTGTTCCGGGCCGGGCGGCACGGTCTCTCTACCGGGTTCATCGTACCGCCCGCGCTCCTATATCGCACCCATGCTGACGGTCTGGTTCGATGGCGGATGCCCGCTTTGCCGGCGCGAAATCGCGCTGATGCGGCGGCTCGACCGCGCCAAACGGATCGCATTCGTCGATGTGTCGGAAGGGGTGCCGTCTGACTGCCCGGCCAGCCGCGACGCCCTGCTTGCCCGCTTCCATGCCCGCGAAGGCGACCGGATGCTGAGCGGCGCGGCCGCTTTTGCCGCGATGTGGCGTGCCATTCCATGGCTGAGACCATTGGGCGAAGCCGCCCACTTTCCCCCGCTGCTCGCGTTACTCGAACTTGCCTATCGCGGTTTCCTGCGCGTCCGGCCTGCACTCCAACGCCTCGCTTCATGAGCGGGGACGAAAGCCGCCCCATCCCACGCGGCCGCTTTGCCCGCGCCGGGCAATTCGGACGCCTCGCCGGCGGGGTCGCGGGGGGCATGCTCGCCGAAGGCGCGCGGCGGCTGGCGGCGGGTGAACGGCCGAGCGGGCGCGACCTGTTGCTGACGCCGGCCAACCTCACCCGCCTCGCCGATCGCCTCGCCCACCTGCGCGGGGCGGCGATGAAGCTGGGGCAGATGATCAGCCTCGACAGCGGCGATTTCCTGCCGCCCGAACTCAGCGACATCCTCGCCCGGCTGCGCAGCAACGCCTTCCACATGCCGCCGCAGCAATTGCAGAAGGTGCTGGAAGCCGAGTGGGGCAAGGACTGGCGCCGCCGCTTCAAGCGGTTCCAGGCGCACCCGATCGCCGCCGCGTCGATCGGGCAGGTCCACCGTGCCGAAACGCACGATGGCCGGGTGCTCGCGATCAAGGTGCAATATCCGGGCGTCGCCGAAAGCATCGACGCCGACGTCGACAATGTCGCCGCCCTGCTGAAGGTGTCGGGGCTGCTCCCCGCCGAGCTCGACATCGCACCCTTGCTGGCCGAAGCCAAGGCGCAATTGGCGCGCGAGGCGGATTATGTCCGCGAAGGGCAGCAGCTGCGCCGCTACGGCGCGTTGCTTAAGGATGCGCCCGAGTTCGTGGTGCCGACGCTGGACGAAAGCTTCACCACGCCCCGCGTCCTGGCGATGAGCTTTATCGACAGCAAGCCGATCGAAGCGCTGGACGAGGCGCCGCAGGACGTGCGCGACCTGGCGATGACGCGCATCGTCGGCCTCGTCCTGCGCGAGCTGTTCGAGTTCGGGGTGATGCAGACCGACCCTAATTACGCCAATTACCGGCTGCTGGACGATGGCCGCATCGCGCTGCTCGACTTCGGTGCGGCGCAGGACGTGCCGGCCGCGATCAGGCAAGGCTATCGCACCTTGCTCGGCGCGGCGCTGGCGGGCGACGCGGAAACGGTGAAGCGCGGCGCGGTGGCGGCGGGGTTCATCGGACAGGCGGTCGCCGACCGCCACGGCGACGCGCTCGACCGGATGGTCCAGGTGGTGCTTGCCGAGCTGCACAAGCCCGGACCGTTCGACTTCGGCGACCGCGCGTTCCTGACGATCATGCGCGAGGAAGGCATGGCGATCGCCGCCGACAAGGCGAGCTGGCACCTGCCCCCCGCCGACCTGTTGTTCGTCCAGCGCAAGATCAGCGGCACCGCCCTGCTCGGCGCGCGCTTCAAGGCCAAGGTCGACGTCCGCTCGCTGGTCGCGGACGCGCTCGCAAACTAGCGGGCGAGGCCAGACGCCCCGCCCGCCGGCCACGTCTTACATCACGCCCATTTCGCGCAGCAGCCGCTGCGCACCATCGACCTTGTCCATGGTCCACAGCATGAAGCGGCTGTCGACGTGGATGGTGCGGTTGATGGTCGGGTCATATTGCCAGTCGGACACCACGCCATCGAGCGTGCCGTCGAACGCCAGGCCCACGAACTCGCCCTTGGCATTGAGCGTCGAGGAGCCCGAATTGCCGTTGGTGATGTCGACCGTCGACATGAAATCGACCGGCAAAGTGCCGAGCGCCGGGGCGGCCCAGCGGCCGTAATCCTTGGCCTTGATCAGATCGATGACCTTTTGCGGCGCATCGAATTCGCCCTTGCCGGTCTGCTTGGCGACGAGCCCTTCGGCGGTGGTGAACGGCGTCCACACCTGCCCGTCGACCGCCTTGCCCGTCACCTTGCCGTAGGTGAAGCGGAGCGAGCCGTTGGCATCGGGATAAAGCGTGCGGCCCTTGCTCTCGGCGAACGCCAGCATCCCGCGCATATAGGCCGACCGCGCCGCCTGAAGCTGGCCGGCACGCGCCTTGGCCTCCGCCTCGCGGGCGATGTCGCGCGGATAGGAAGCAACCGCGAGTTGGATGAACGGATCGGTCGAGGCTTCGAATTCGGCCGGCGTCTTGTTCAGCCACGCAAGCCGGGTCGCGGTGTCGCCGAGCTTGGTGTCGGCATAAATGCGATCCATGCCGAGCTCGGCGATCTTGGCTTCGAGCGCGGGGTCGCGCTTGTCGGCCGGAGCCTTGCGATATTCGGTCAGTGCCTGCTCGAACAATGCCCGATCGACCTTAGGCACATAGCGCCGCTCGATCGCGGTTAGGCGCTGCTGCGTCGGCAAGAGGTCGCGATCCTGATAGCCGCTCTCGCGTTGCGCATCGGGCTTCTGCCGTTCCTTCGACCAGCGATAGAGGTTGCGCGCGGCGCTCAGCAGTTGGGCGCGGCCAAGCGTGCCCATGCGCACGCTGTCGAGCGCGCTCTGATTGGCTTCGGCCACCAGCGTGTCGAGCGCGGCGGGGTTGTACATGGCGGCGCGCCGGGGGGCGGCGGCAATCCAGGAGCGATATTCGGCTTCGGCCGCTTCCTTGCGCGCGGCAAGGCCGATGCGGTCGGCGCCCGCCATCTCGCCCAGATACTTCTTCTTGTAATTGTCGGCGCCCTTGATGATCGAGGCATATTTGATCGTCGCGTCGGGATCGCCCGCGGTCGCCTTTTCGATCGCCGCCGAATAATCGTTCAGCAGCTGCTGCTGGACCGGCGTCATCGTGTCGAAATTGAACTTGGCTTCGGCCGCGGTGACGAGGCGGCTGGTGGTGCCGGGGAAGCCGGCGACCATCACGAAGTCGTTCTCCTTGACGCCTTCGGTCGCGACCTTGAGCCAGGACTTGGGCTTGTAGGGAACGTTGGTCGCGGCGTAGGGCGCCGAGGTGCCGTCGGGCGCGACATAAGCGCGATAGAAACCGAAATCGCCGGTGTGGCGCGGCCACATCCAGTTGTCGGTCTCACCGCCGAAATTGCCGATCCCGCCGGCCGGCGCATAGACCAGGCGCACGTCCTTGATCTCGAGCTGCTGCTGCAGGAAGTAGGTCGCGCCGCCGTAATAAGCACGCACGTCGCAGCGGCGGTTGGGCTGCTTTTCGCAGGCCGTGACCAGCGCCTTGCGGTTGGCTTCCATCTTTTCGTAGCGCGCCGCGCCGGTGAGGCGGGTGGTGACACCCTTGTTCATGTCGCGCGTGACGTCGCGCAGATCCTCGATCACATAGATGCGCGTGCCAGGCGCGGCGGGCAGTTCGCCCGCAAAGTCGGCGGCGAGGAAGCCGTCGGTCAGATAGTCCTGCCCGGGCTTCGAATTATACTGGATCGAGCCGTAGACGCAGTGGTGGTTGGTCGCGACCAGCCCCTGCGGGCTGAGAAACGCCGCCGAGCAGCCGCCGAGCGAGGCGATCGCGTTCATCGGCGCCTTTTGCAGGTCGCCCAGCGTCGCCGGATCGAGCTGCAAGCCCTTGGCCTTGAGTTCGGCGGCAAGGCTCGGCGTCTGGCGCGGGAGCCACATGCCTTCTTCGGCGTGGGCCGCGGTGGACGCAAGCAGGCTGGTCACGGCAAGGCTGAGGAATCTGGTCATCTGTGGTCCTGTGCAAGAGCTTCAGGCGGTGGGGCGTAACAGAAGCGCGGGCGCCCGCCAATCGCCCCGGCCCCGTCACGCATTATCCTTTGATTTCAGGCGGTAGGCGGCATGCGTGGCGTCTACGCGAACTTTTCGTGTGCAGTCCGGCCAAAGCAATGCGACACGGAAAGAAACGCCTCTGTTTGGAGTATGCTTCGATGAGTCTCGTTCGCGCCGGCACGATCGTCTTTGGCCTTGCGCTCCTTGGGGCGTGCCGCACGCCGGGAGAGCCGGCGATGAACCCGGCGCCCGAGGTCAGCGCGGCTCCGTCGCCTGCGCCGCGGGAGGCCGCGGCGATCAGCGCGCAGCGGTTGTCGGAGATCACGCGGGTGCTGGCCTCGGACGAATTCGAAGGCCGCTCGATGGGCACGCCGGGCGAAGAGAAAACCATCGCCTACCTGATCGAGCAGTACAAAGCGGCGGGGCTCGAGCCCGGCGGCGAGAACGGTGGCTGGACGCAGTTGGTGCCGCTGATCCGCACCAAGCTTCAGGCGCCGCAACTCTCGATCCGGCAGGGCGCGACCACGACGCCGCTGTCCTTTCCGAACGACATCTATGTCAGCACCGTGCGCGATACTGAGGCCGCGCGGATCGACGGCGCGCCGATCGTGTTCGTCGGCTACGGCACGACCGCGCCCGAACGCGGATGGGACGACTTCAAGGGCGCCGACCTCAAGGGCAAGGTCGCGCTGTTCCTGGTCAACGACCCCGATTTCGAAGCCGGGCCAGGCGAGCCGGTCGCCGGCAAGTTCGGCGGCAAGACCATGACCTATTACGGCCGCTGGACCTACAAGTTCGAGGAAGCGGCGCGGCGCGGCGCAATCGGGGCGATCATCGTCCACGAAACCGAAGGCGCGGGCTACGGCTGGAACGTGGTGCAAAGCGCGGCGGGCGAGAACTTCAACATCGTGCTGCCGGCGGGCGCGACCCAGCCGGTGCTGCTTCAAGGCTGGATCCAGCAGCCCGCGGCCGAAGCGCTGCTGCGCCGCGCGGGCTATGATTATAGGACGCTGAAATCGCAGGCGCGCCGGGCCGATTTCCGGCCGATCGACCTCAAGGCGCGGTTCAATGCCAGCGCGGGCGTCGAGCTCAGCCGGATCCAGAGCCGCAACGTGATCGGCAAGCTGACCGGCAGCCGTTATCCGGACGAGACGGTGAGCTACAGCGGCCACTGGGACGCGTACGGCCTCGGCGCGCCCGATGCACAGGGCCGCACGGTGCGCCCGGGCGCCGCGGACGATGCGCTTGGCCTTGCCGCGATGATCGAGATCGCGCGCAAGTTCGCGACCGGCCCTCGGCCCGAACGCAGCCTCGTCTTCGCCGCCTGGACCGCCGAGGAGCGCGGGCTGCTGGGCTCCGAATATTACGCGCAGAACCCGCTCTACCCGCATGCCAAAATGGCCGCGAACCTGACCCTCGACACGCTGCAATGGGCGGGGCCGACCCGCGACACCCTGCTGATCGGGCAAGGGCAGAGCGAGCTCGAACGCTATCTTGCCGAAGGCGCGGCGGCGCAGGGGCGGACGGTGACGCCCGAAGGCCGGCCCGAGCGCGGCCTGTTCTATCGCGCCGACCACTTCACGCTGGCCAAGCGCGGGGTGCCGGTGCTGCTGAGCATGGCGTTGGCGGGGGCGTACGACCTGCAGGACGGCGGCCGGCCGGCGGGTGAACGCTGGCTCGAGAGCTTCACCGGCACCTGCTATCACCAGACGTGCGACGCCTGGTCGCCGAGCTGGAATCTCGGCGGCGCGGTGCAGGAAGCGGAGCTGTATTACGCGATCGGCGCACGTCTCGCGAACAGCCGCGCATGGCCGCGCTGGACCGAAGGATCGGAGTTCCGCAAGGTGCGTGAGGAAAGCGCCGCCGAACGCGGCGAAGCGCCGACCGCGCGCCAGGCGGGCGAGCGCGGCTGATGCCGGCGGTTGCGCGCCTTCTCGCGGCCCCCGCGCTGCTCCTCGCACTGACCGCCGCATCGCCCGCCGAACGGCAGCAATGGGCGGCGCAGGCGAAGCGCGTCACCATCGTCCGCGACGATTGGGGCATCGCGCACATCAGCGGGCCGAAGGATGCCGACGCGGTCTTCGGCATGATGGTCGCGCAGGCGGAGGACGATTTTCCGCGGATCGAGGCCAATCTCCTCACCGCGCTCGGCCGCACAGCCGAAGCAGAGGGGGAGAAGGCGATCTGGCGTGATCTGCGCGCCCGGCTCTACGTCAACGAGCCGGAGCTGAAAGCGCATTACGCCGCGAGCCCGCCGTGGCTGCGCAGCCTGATGAACGCCTGGGCGGCGGGGCTGAACCATTATCTCGCGACGCACCCGACTGTGCGGCCGAAGGTGCTAACGCGGTTCGAGCCGTGGATGGCGCTGAGCTTTACCGAAGGCAGCATCGGCGGCGATATCGAGCGGATCGACCTTGCCAAACTCGAAGCCTTTTACGGCCGCAGCGCGACGCAAACCGCCGCCCTGCCCGACAACGAACCGCGCGGCTCCAACGGCATCGCCATCGCCCCCGCCCTCACCCGCGACGGCCACGCGCTGCTGCTGATCAACCCGCACACCAGCTTCTTCTTCCGCTCCGAACAACAGGTCACCAGCGGCGAAGGGCTGAACGCTTATGGCGCGTCGACCTGGGGGCAGTTCTTCATCTACCAGGGCTTCAACCCGGCGCTTGGCTGGATGCATACGTCGAGCGGGGTCGACAGCGTCGACGAGTTCGCCTTCGACGTGCGCGGCGGCGCGGCGCCGGCCTATCGCTTAGGCTCGGAATGGCGACCGCTGCGGGCGCGCGACATCACGCTGCTCTATCGCACCGCCGACGGGACCCTCGCGAGCCGCACTTTCCGCACCTGGCGCACGCATCGCGGGCCGGTGATCCGCGCCGAGGGCAATCGCTGGATCGCCTTTGCGATGCTCGACAATCCCGTCGGCGCGCTTCAGCAAAGCTATCTGAGAACCAAGGCCCGCGATCTCGCCGGATTCCAGAAGGTGGCCGACTTCAAGGCGAACAGCTCCAACAATACCTTGGTCGCCACCGCGAAGGGCGAGATCGCCTATCTCCACCCGCAATTCGTGCCCCGGCGCGACGATCGGTTCGATTACACGGGCGTGGTCGACGGCAGCGATCCGGCGACCGACTGGCGGGGGCTGCATGCCGTTTCCGAGCTGCCCAACGCAATCAATCCGGCGACCGGCTGGGCGCAGAACACCAATGCGTGGCCCTATCGCGCGGCAGGCAGCGCGAGCCCCGATGCGGCGGGTTTCCCGCGCTACATGGACACGTTCGGCGAGAATTATCGCGGGCTCCATGCGCAAGCATTGCTGACGGGGTCGCGCGGCTGGACGCTGGAAGGATTGCGCGTCGCCGCCTTCGACTCTCAGCAGCCGGGCTTTGCCGAGCTCGTCCCGCAACTGGTCCGCGCCTACGACGCGCTGCCTCGCGGCGATGCGCGGCGAGCCGCGCAGGCCCCGCAGATCGCGGCCCTGCGCGGCTGGGACCATCGCTGGAGCGCCGGCAGCGTGCCGCAATCACTGGCGATGTTCTGGGGCGAGGCGCTGCAGAAGAAACTGACGCCGCGCCTGAACGAAGCGCGCAATCGCTTCTTCGCGCGGCTCGGATCCGACACCAGCGACACGCAGAAGCTCGACGCGCTGGCCGAAGCGGTCACGCGGCTCACCGCCGATTTCGGGCGGTGGCGGGTGCCGTGGGGTGACATCAACCGCTTCCAGCGCATCTCGCCGGCGATCGATCACCCGTTCAGCGATGCGGCGCCGAGCATCCCGCTGCCGTTCGCGTCGGGGATTTGGGGTTCGTTGGCGTCGGTCGGGTCGGGTCCCAAACCCGGCACCAAACGGTGGTACGGGACCAGTGGTAACAGCTTCGTCGCGGCGGTCGAGTTCGGCCCGCGCGTGCGTGCGGTGGCGGTGATGGCGGGCGGCGAAAGCGGCAATCCCTCCTCGCCCCATTTCAACGATCAGGCGGCGCGCTATGCGGCGGGCAATCTGCGCCCGGTCTATTTCTACCCGGACGAGCTGCGCGGCCACATCACGCGGACTTACCGCCCGGGCGAATAGATCCGGCCGTCCTTGATCACCTGCCGCACCCGGCGGGTGGCGGTGATGTCGGCGGTGGGATCGCCGTCCACCGCGACGAGATCGGCGCGCAGGCCCGGGCGGATCGCGCCGCGATCGGTGAGCCCGAACGCCCTTGCATTGCCCGAGGTCACCGCGACCATCGTCGCCAGCGGGGTCATCCCGCCCGCGACCATCAGCTCCAGCTCGCGCGCATTGTCGCCGTGGGCATAGACCCCGACATCGCCGCCGGCGCAGATCGGCGCGCCCGATTTCAGCGCCAGCGCGAACGCCTTGCGCCTCAATGTGACGGAGGCCGGTGCCGGGTCGGCGCCGTTCCACCCGCCGTAGCGCGCCACCGCGTCGGCCGCCGCAAGCGTCGGGCATAAAGTCACGCCGCGCGCTCGCATCTGCGCGAAGATTTCGGCCGTCCCGCCATAGCCATGCTCGATCGTGTCAGCGCCCGCCGCGATCGCCCGGCGCATCCCTTCGGGCGTCGAGGTGTGGATCGCGACCGGCCGCCCGGCGTCGTGCGCGGCGTCGACCGCTGCCTTGAGCTCGGCCAGCGAGAAAGTCGGTCGACTGTCCTCGCCCGCGCGCCAGCGATAATCGCCGTAGAGCTTGATTACGTCGGCGCCCGCGGCGATCTGGCTGCGAACGACCCGCACGACCTCGTCGATCCCGCTCGCTTCTTCCGCACCCAGCGGCACTTCGACCCCCGGCTCGAACCCTTTGGGGCCGTAGGCACCGCGCGCGACGATCGCCTTGGTCGCAACCACCAGATGCGGCCCCGGCACGATGCCCTGATCGATCGCTTGGCGAAGCCCGACATCGGCATAGCCCGCGCCCTCGGTGCCGAGATCGCGCAAGGTGGTGAAGCCCGCGTCCAGCGTCTGACGGGCATGAACCACCGCGCGGGCGGTGCGTAAAGCGAGCTGCTCGTTCAGCACCTGCGCGTCCCATCTGGCTTCGTTGTAAGGGTGCAGGAACAGGTGGCCGTGCCCCTCGATCATGCCGGGGATGAGGGTGGTGCCGGGAAGCTCGACCACCCTCGCCCCGGCGGGCGCGGACAAGTTGGGTCCGACCGCCGCGATCCGGTTGCCTTCAACCAGCACTTGCCACCCGGCGCGCGGCGCTCCGACGCCGTCGAACACGCGGTCGGGTTTCAGCAGCAGGGCCGGCGCGGCGGCCGGCTGCGCCGCGGTAAGCGCCGCGGAGAAAATGAAGCCCAGGACCATCACGCAACTCCCCTTTGGCCCGATCCAAGCGGATCGCCGACCCCCGCGCAAGCTTGCCGCGCCCCGGCTACATGTTACGGGGAAGGCCACCCTATCAGGAGAGCATCCCTTGCGCCGTTCGTCCCTGCTTCTCGCCGCCGCCTCCATTCTGTTGCCGAGCGCGGCGGCGGCCGAGGAAGGGATGTGGACCTTCGACAATTTTCCGATCGCCGCCGCCAACCGCGACCTCGGCACGGCGATCGACCAGAAATGGCTCGACAAGGTGCGCCTCGCATCGGTGCGGATCGGCGGCGCGTCGGGCGGGCTGGTGTCGCCCGACGGGCTGATCCTCACCAACGAGCATGTCGCCTCGCGCTGCGTCGAGGATCTGTCGACGCCCGAGCGCAATTACGTGCAGACCGGTTTCACGCCCAAGTCGCGCGCGGAGGAGCGCCGCTGCCCCGGCATGGTGGCCGAGATCCTGACCGAGATCACCGACGTCACCCAGCGCATGCAGGCGGCGGGCGCGGGGCTGAGCGGCGAAGCGTTCACCAAGGCGCGCGACGCCGAGGCCG
>Ga0310813_10000033_pt1 | contig 110867 bp, 99 predicted proteins | sample YN3metagenome_FD_203086 | JGI IMG/M metagenome (GOLD analysis project Ga0310813, IMG submission 203086) | Soil microbial communities from experimental microcosm in Duke University, North Carolina, United States - YN3 | ecosystem: Engineered > Artificial ecosystem > Soil microcosm >... | reverse complement strand
AGAATAGAGATATAAAAAATAAGATCAATAAAAGATTGATCGAAAAGACATATCGCGGGGTGGAGCAGTTGGTAGCTCGTTGGGCTCATAACCCAAAGGTCGTAGGTTCGAGTCCTGCCCCCGCTACAGAGAAAAGAGAAGTTAGAAATGACTTCTCTTTTTGTTTTTAAATTAATTTTTTCAGGCGATTTTTTCTTTTTTATGTTTACTGTATATGTTCTTTATTCCAGAACCCACAATAAGATTTACATAGGATATACGTCCAATCTTAATTCCCGGCTCAAATCGCATAATGAATTGGCGACTAAAGGTTGGACAAAAAAATACAGACCTTGGGAATTATTACATACAGAGACATTTGAAACGAAGCCATTGGCAATGAAAAGGGAAAAAATATTAAAGACAGGAAGAGGACGGGAATTTATTTGGAATAAGGTAAAAGAAATTACTAATAACGAACTCGTATCCGCTGAAGGACGCACGTAGGTTCTGGTCCTTTCCTCACTACACACAGGCCTTGAGAAATCAAGGCCTTTTGTTTTTTACTCCCTACTCGCGCTTACACTCTTCACTAAATAAAAAGAGACTCCGAAAAACAGAGTCTCTTTTTACTACTATAAACTAAATAGAAAAAAACTAATGCTCTGCAGGAGTGGTGGTAGTACTTGCTTGCTTATTTCCCTGGCTTGCAAAACGCTCGGCCAGCTGCTCGTAAATAGTATCGGTGCCTGGCAATCCTGCGTTGGACGCCGCCTCCATGAGGCGGTAGATGGTGAGCGCAGAAACATATGCTTCGCTGCCCGCAAGGATTTGTGTATCGCGGAGTTTCTCGGCAAACTGCTGGGCGAGCGTGTGCAGATCGTCGAGCTGGTTGAAAAGGGTGAGGTCTTTGCTAAGCTCGGTGGCGCTCACGTAGGCAGGAAAGAGCTGACTGTTGTTTTGAATGGCGAAAAGCGCGTCGGATACAAACTGTTTGTTGGCGACGTTGATCTTTGGAAGCGACATCCGCTCTTCCGGACTAAGCCCTACCAAGAAAGGTAAAAGATTGTTTAAGGTTTGAAAAGCTGTTTTGGCCTGAGCCAATACGTTTGGATCGATGGTAACTGAGATCCGGTTGTTTGCTAATGTTGACATTGTAAATAGTTAAAAAGGTTAATAAGAGTTTAAAAATGACTAATGAAAAATAGTCATATAAAATTTTACGGGCGCAAAACTAAAAGTACAGATAGGAAAAACAAAAAATCAAACCATATTTTTGCAAAGGCCTGAGCTTGTTTTAATTATTGTTTTTACCCCCACCTATATAGGTGGGGGTGGGTACCTCAAAGCTAAGCGCGCTAAGCTTTTACCTAAGCTAACTTAGCTCTGAGGTAACACAGCCGAGCTAAAAGCTAAGGCCACTTACCAAAAAGCTAAGCGCAGACAGGTAATAAGTTGCCGCACTCCAGGCAAAGCAGAGTGGAGCAAGTATAAAACCAATATGAGTTTAGTTTTTTGCTGAGCGTTAGAAGGTGAAACCAGAGCGCAGTGATGCAGAACCTGAGTGCTGTTGTTTTATTCCCTAACCGGGTTGCGTTTGCGGGTAGGGTAGACTATGCATTTGTTTTTAACCTCCGATAATTCTTCGCTTAGTTTTTTATTTACGCAGTGTAGCAATTCGTTTTGCTCTTTCATGATTTTTAAAAGATCGTTCATAGCATCGAGGTTTTCCAGTTGGGTGGCCACGAGGCTTTCGAGTTTGGCTTTGGTGTATGGCATAAGGAGCAATGGTTAGGGGTTTTGTTTTTGAGCGAGTAGTATAAGATAAAGCTCTTCGGCTATTTGCGAGAGCTGCTGGCGAAACGTTTTGAGCGGTAGTTCGGTGATAAGCGCTTCCATTTGGATGTAGTAAAAATCGTGCAGCGCCTCGCGGGCAGGATTTTTGGGAAAACCCATAAAATCGAATACCAGCGAGTCGAGGTCGGTGTGGAAGTCGTCGGGCTGGAGGCCCGCTTGCTCCAGGCCGATCAGCAGCTTGGCATTGCGCAGATCGGCTTTGATGAGGTGGAGGATGGTTTGTTTGGTGGTCATGGAGTTAAAAAGAAAGTCATATTACTATATGACAAACATACAAATGCAAAACCATGTTGTCAAGTTTTTGTATGACAATATTTTTGAATCTTTACTGCACCTTAGTAAAGTGAAAAAAGAACTTTTACAGAAAAAAGTGGGCCAGCGAATCATCGAGCTTAGAACCAAAAAAGGTTGGACACAATCTGATCTTGCACGCGCTTGTAATAAAGATCGTCAGGCTCTTGAGAAGATAGAGAACGGAAAGGTAAATCCTACACTTTATACTTTGATGGAAGTTGCGAAGGCACTGGAGGTGAAGATTAGTGAGTTGGTGGATTTTTAGGATTACTATTTGTAATTGGTCAATTAACATCTTCGACAGTGAAGATGTGATTTTAATTTACTCTTGAAAGATTATCGTAGATGTACTAAATGTGGTGAAACCAATTGGGGAACTTGGACTTCATCATCATCGGGTAAAACACATAAATACTGTAGGAATTGTAGGCAGAACCGTGCTTTTACCTACAGTAAAAGAAAGAGGTTAGCTATTGGCACGCATTCTAAAAAAGCTTGGCTAAATAAACTACAAACATATATTGCTTGTCCAACTTGCAAAAGAAGATGGATTGAAATCCCTCCTAGACCAGATAGACGATATAAATACGTATGGACTAAAGATCATATAGTTCCATTAAATAAGGGAGGAACAGATGAAATAGAAAACATACAACCACTTTGTTATCAATGCAATTTTGCAAAAAGGTAGATCGCATTTGAGCTCATCCAAGATTAATTAAAAATCAACATTTATAGAAAGAACATTTCAATTCGATATATTAGTATTTTAATATACAATGCAGATATAATGCGTTAGTTGAGGATAATTTGCTAAATGAAATAATTATAAAGATATGGAAATAAAAACAGAGATTCATTTAGGTGATAGCAGGGATATATTAAAAAAACTAGCAGATAACTCGGTTGATTTAATAATAACATCTCCTCCTTATGCGGATCAACGCAAGAATACGTATGGTGGCATTTCGCCAGACAATTACGTAGAGTGGTTTCTGCCCATTTCAGAAGAACTTTTTAGAGTTTTGAAACCGACAGGAACTTTTATTTTAAATATAAAGGAAAAAGTTGTTGACGGTGAAAGAAGCACTTATGTAATGGAACTTATTATTGCTATGAAAAAGCAAGGATGGTTGTGGACCGAAGAATTTATTTGGCATAAAAAAAATTCATTTCCCGGAAAATGGCCAAATCGTTTTCGGGATGCATGGGAAAGATTATTACAATTTAACAAGTCAAAAAATTTCGATATGTATCAGGAAGAAGTAATGGTGCCTATGGGAGATTGGTCAAAAAGCAGATTGAAAAATCTTTCCGATACTGACAAAATTCGTGACAATTCTAAAGTAGGTAGTGGGTTTGGGAAAAAAATATCAAATTGGCTCGACAGAGAAAAAGCATATCCGACTAACGTCTTACATCTGGCAACAGAGTGTAATAATAAAAACCACAGTGCTGCGTTTCCAGAAGAATTACCAGCTTGGTTTATTAAACTTTTTACAAAGGAAGAAGATGTTGTTTTAGATCCTTTTATGGGATCAGGCACATCAATTTTTACAGCTGGTAGAATGCGAAGAAATTCCGTTGGTATTGAAATAGTCCCCGAATATTACAACATGGTAAAAGATCAAATACAACTGACGCAATTATACCTTTTAGAACCTGAAATGAAATATGAAAAAAATCAACCTAAAAGAAGTATCTCTGTACGTTGAACAAAATATTGATACATTTCATCAGAAAAGGATAGATGGATTAAAAGGCCTAAAATTAAATAAAGTTCTATCTAAAAAGAACCCATATTTATTTAAGGCAAAATATATTCTGACAGCGCAAGATATTATTAAAAGCTTGACAGATGCTTTTATTTCATCTCAGGAAGAGACAATATTTGGTGATTGGCTGGAAGGCTTGGCTATATTTATTAATACCAAAGTTTATGGGGGAAGAAAATCAGGAATTCCTGGTATAGATCTAGAATTTGATCACGAAGGCAAAAGATATATTATAACTATAAAATCGGGTCCAAATTGGGGAAATAGTAGCCAAATAGAAAAATTAAAAGGAGATTTCAAAACGGCAAAACGAACATTAAGGACTAGTAATTCTAAGTTAGATGTTGTTGCTATTAATGGTTGCTGTTACGGTAGAGAAAATAATCCTGACAAGGGAGAATATTATAAATATTGTGGGCAAAAATTTTGGGAATTTATTTCTGGTGATAAAGACTTATATACTAAAATTATTGAACCATTAGGTCATATGGCAAAAGAAAGAAATGATGATTTTATGAAATCATATTCTCAAATGATAAATAAATTTACTAAAGAGTTTGCCAATGAATTTTGTAAGCAAAACGGAGATATTGATTGGGACAAGCTAGTAATATTCAACTCTTCAATTAAAACTAGTGAATAAGCATGTTTGCCATTAATAAAATAGTAACAGAAACCTATACGAATAATTCTGGTTACAATTTATATGTAGCTATTAAAGATAATTTTGTTGCCAACCGGCCTGTTGAATTATCTTTTGACGGCATCTCTTCTACTTCTTCCTCTTTTTTAAATTCTTCCTTTGGAACATTAATTGAAGAATTTGGCCTTGAAAAATTCACTGCTCTGGTGAAAATAAAAAACGTAAGTAAAGGCGAAGCAGAAATTCTTAAAAAATATATTTCGGGATTTAGGAATACGAATAAAGCATAAAAAGATAGTTAATTTAAAATGTCTTTTTGTGTATCCGTTGGCGCGAATGTACCGTCTGTGTCTGCTATTTTAAAAACAGCTATATTTAAAATCCATTCAATCTGTTATTGATCAACACACCCTTATCTGTCAAATACGCTTAGCAGCGTATTGTAATTGACGACGTTGTTTTACAACTTACAGTATTATTCGTCAATATTTTTAATCTTTTTATTCTATGTCAAAATACAAGATCTTATCACTGGACGGCGGAGGGAGCTGGGCTATGATCCAAATAAAGGCGCTGCAAGTCTTATACGGAGCCGACGCCAAAGGCCATGAGGTGCTTAAAGACTTCGATTTGGTAATAGCCAATTCAGGAGGGAGTATCGCCATGGCAGCGATGCTTAAAAATTTGCCGCTGAGTTATATTCTTACGAATTATTATCTGAAGTCGGCTGTGCTGAAAACCATTTTTGTAGAACTGCCTTTTTTTAATTTAGGAAAACTGTTAAACAAATTTGGCGCAGGCCCCAAATATTCTGCCGCTAAAAAACTACCAGGCTTTAAAAAACTACTCGATGATGTAAGCATGGGAAACGGGGCTTTGGCCTTAGGAAATACACCGGTAGTAGAGTTGCCAAAATTATTCGGCGGCAAAACGAATTTTGTGATCATGGCTTTTGATTACGACAGCAGGAAAGAAGTTTTCTTCAGATCGAATGTTGCCAGCAAGGCACAGAGCTCCGGAAGCGTTGGGGTGTTTTCATCGGTAACGCTGGCGGAGGCTATTCATGCGTCGAGCAATGCACCGATACAATTTTTCGATGCGCCGGCTATGTTTACGATCAATGGCGTGATGAGAAATTTTTGGGATGGTGCAATGGGAGGGTACAACAACCCTGTAGCAGCAGGGGTTATAGAAGCCTTGTCCGTTGGCGTGAAGACATCGGATATCTGTGTGCTGAGCATAGGCACCGGCAATACAATGCTACCGGTAAAAAATACGACTACGCGAAGTGCCGTTTCAAATGATTTGTATAGAGAGATAAAGAAGCCAGGCTTGCTAAATGATATAGCCGAAGAAGGAACCTGCATCGTGGATGACCCACCGGATGCTGCTTCTTTTATTGCGTACGGCCTATTGGGTAATATACCCGCAGCGAATGATGCGGGTCGTAACATTGTAAGATTAAATCCGCTGGTACAACCGGTGATCGACAATGCAGGTCTGTGGAACTACCCTACTTATAATGCACCAGACGGTTCTCCCAAGATCAATCCCATAGAGTTTGTCAAATTGGTTAATATGGATCTGGCAGCAATAGAGCAGGATCAGGTAGAGCTGATAAATAAACTAGGCGATGCCTGGATCAAGGATGAAGTAAACAACCAGGGAATACGTCATAACCCGGATACTACGATTGACATCGGTTACGGAAAATTTACAGAGGCTATAGCCGCATGGAAGCGATGTAACCAGTAGTGTATAGCTATTGTTTTCTTAATTAATAGAAGCTACCGTTGGCGCGGATACAAACAGCAGGAATTAATCAAGTACATCAACTTCTACTCTTCTGTTTTTTGCTCTTCCATCTTCGGTTTCATTCGAATACAATGGATTTACATCTCCCCATCCCTTAGTAAAAATTTTGGAAGCAGGAACGCCTTTAAGAACCAGGTAATCTTTGACAGCCTCAGCTCTCTCTTTTGAGAGGGCCATATTAAATTCAGAAGAACCTGAATTATCTGTAAACCCATTTATTTCGATCTTAAGATTATTTTTCTTATTGAATTTCTGAATGGCTTCATCTAATAGTTTTGCATATTCCGAAGTAATGTAAGCGCTGTTATATTCAAAAAATGTAACAGTAGAATATTTTGCTTTTTTAGATTTGCCGGAGGTTCGGAAATAATTAATATTTCTGTCTAATTCGGATTTCAATTGGTTGTATTTTTTTGACAACTCTTCGTAATCATTTTTTAAAAGAGTGTATTTTTTTTCAGACATTTCACAATTTTGATAACCAATATTGTTTGAAGAAACCATTTGAGGGGATCTGTCACTAGAGGCGACCAGATCATTATTTTTAGTTTGAACCTTGCTTGAAGATGGATTTTCTATAGAGGAAACAAGGTTGGATTCAATTTTTGCTATTGAATCTTTTTTCTCCAATTCATGAATATAATTGGACAATTTAATTACTTCAGCCCTGGTGTACGTCACTTGCGCTGAAGCAGAGAGCGAAAACAAAAGTATCAGAATACTTAGGGTAAGATATCTTTTCATAAAATAAATTCGTTTAGTTGGTAGAATTATTTTTTTGTAAAATTTCCTTTATATGTTTTTTTGCTTTTTTGAATTCTTTATTGTTGCCACGGTTGAATACGTACACAAGTCCAACGGAATTCTGTAGGTAGTTATACTTGTTTTTGAAAAAATGTGATTGCGTTGCTATTTTAGCCTGACATTGAATATTCAATGCAAATACATTTTTGTGTAACCAAAAATTACTACCTGCACCAAAATTTATATTCGTTATATTTTTCGAACCTTGAAAAGTTCTTTCGGTAAATCCGTATCCTAAACATAGATATGGATCAAACCATTTCAGGTCTCCAAGAATTTTATTTAATCTGTATTTTCCATTAAGATCGACACAGATAAAAGAGCCTGTTGTTGCGGTTTTCCCATTAATAAATTTTTCTCCCGATCGGTAAGAATTAAAGGAAACAGCTAATTCTGCACTTAGTCCACTGGTCAGTAATTTTTCAACGGAAATTCTACTTGGGTATGATGTGGTATTCCACATACTTTTAAAATCAAATAATCCTCGGGCTCTTTTTCCACCGTCGTTGATCGAATTTATTCCTACTTGAAAATACCATGGAGTTTCAAGTAAAATATATTTTAATCCTTTTTTCTGATTGGTGGAATCGCGGTTATATTCCTGAATATTCTGCCCGTTTAAGGCACAAGAAAAAGTGACGAAAATCATCACAAATAAAAAAAATTTCATTTTCATCTTGATTAATATTGTTAATTACTAACATAGTTAAGTCTGGTTGCACGAGTGAGGTAAACGTTTATTATTGCAATTAAGTTATTAGATGTTTCGAATAACTATTTGATTTATTCTCAGATCGATTATCATGGATATTAAAAGGCCGTTTTTCAATATTACGCTGACAAAAAATGAGACGTTCGTGTCAACATTACTGAAACAGTTTGATATTTTTTACCAAAATTTGTATCATCATAAATCAATTTTTAGAAAAACTTTTTAAACAAATAAAATACCATGAGAAAAATAATCGTCTTATCAATGATCACCTTAGATGGAGTGCTACAAGCTCCCGGTGGGCCGGAAGAAGATCCATCCGGAGGCTTCAACTATGGCGGTTGGACAGAACCCTATGGTGACGAAGTTTACAACAAGGCCGTGGAAAAAGAGCTGAAACCCGCAGATTATCTTTTAGGCAGAAAAACATTTGAGATCTGGGCTTCCTACTGGCCCAACCATGCTGACTTTTGGCCTGGCATCAATGAAGGAACAAAGTACGTTCTATCCAAGACAATGAAAAAATCGGATTGGAAAAATTCTGTTTTCCTGGAAACTCTGGAAGACATTAAGAAGATCAAAAATTCAAATGGTGCAGATATACAAGTGTGGGGTAGCAGCGAGCTTATACAATTGCTGCTTAAAAATGATTTAGTAGATGAGCTTCGACTAAAAATTCATCCGCTGACTCTTGGTAAAGGAAAAAAATTGTTTGACGGTGGCGCGATCCCGGCCGCATTTACTTTAATAGATTGTTCGACTACCTCAACAGGAGTGATCCTTGCCAACTACAAACGAGCCGGTGATGTAAAGACCGGAACAATTAAAGTTTAACCAACCATTAGAAAAGTAGAAATGAGAAAACTAATTGCAACCATTAATGTCACACTCGACGGATTTTGTGATCACACCGCGATCGTTCCGGATGAAGAAATACACGAGCACTACAACGAGCTCTTACGCAATGCAGGCGCGCTTTTATACGGAAGGGTAACCTATCAGCTTATGGAAAGCTATTGGCCGTCTGTTGTGAAAAACCCTACGGGGAATAAAGCAATAGATGACTTTGCGGTGTTAATAGACGATATTCCAAAAATCGTTTTTTCGCGCACGCTTCAAAAAGTGGAATGGAAAAATACGACGCTGAAGAAGGAAATCATTAAAGAAGAAATTTTAGAACTCAAGAAACAAAATGGCAAGGATATTTTTGCCGGAAGCCCCGGCTTAATAGTAGCGTTCACCCAGCTCGGCCTGATTGATGAATACCAACTCTGCGTTCATCCGGTTCTCGTGGGAAGCGGCTTGCCGTTATTTAAAAACATCAAGGACAGAGTGGAGCTTAAACTTTTAAAAACAAAAACGTTTGGCGGCGGTGCAATAGTTCTTTATTATGAGTTAATAAAAAAGTGAGTACATAAGGAGAATGATTATAGATTGAATTTATAAGACATTTACTTTGAGAATTTCTTTTATGCTTTCGGTTATATTTTCTCTGTTGTAGCTTCCTCGCAAATATCCTATCTTCCAATATGCAGCACCAAGAATATGAACCTTCCGAAGAATTAAAGGATACCATAAAATGTTTTTGGTACAACAGCAGAGATCTGGGAGAACAACAATCGAGTTTTGAAGTACTACCGGATGGGTATGCCGAAATTATTTTTCATTTCGGAACGGGCTGCAGCGTTGTTCACAATGGAAACTTGCAGCCATTGCCCTCTCCTTTTATGATAGGACTGCTCAATCAGCCGATTGTTTTTTATGCAAAAAACCGCTTAGAAATTATTGGGATCAGGTGCTATCCCTGGACAGTGTTCGATTTGCTCGGGCTGCCTTCCGGCAAAGACGGTGTGCGTATATTTGAGCATCCTCTTGCGCAACTTCAAACTATCTTGAATGCCTTGATTGAAGCGGGTAAGAGAGAGGAAGCGCTGGCTCAGGTAAAGCACTATTTTTTGAATGCACGATCAGGAATTGCGGCCAACAGTATGCTCTTCAAAGCAGGAGTTGCCATGAGAAAAGCAAACGGGACTATGCCGGTGAGCGAGGTAGCTTCAAATGCACATGCTACGATTCGTACATTGGAAAGAAACTTCAAACAGTCTTCCGGCTTTACGGTGAAAGAAGTGTCTGCTCTGATGCGCTTTGAGCAAGTGCGAAACCATTTATGGCTTTATCCAAATTCCAACCTCGCAGGCTTAGCGCATGAGCTGGGTTATACCGATCAATCCCATCTAAGCAGAGAGTTCAAGCGCTACAGCGGCACCACGCCGGCAGCCTTTGCAAGAAAAGCAAAGAAAGCGAAACAGAGGGCGAGTGATTTTGTCGCGTTTATACAAGTTTAGCACAGGAGTATTCCGGAATTTTGTGTATCAATCATTCTATTATGAAAGCTATACGAAATCATACTGTTTACGATGTAATCATTTCCGGTGCAGGACCTGTGGGACTCTTCCTCGCCTGTGAACTGGCCTTGGCCAAATGTTCTGTCTTGATACTAGAAAAGGCAAAAAATCCGCACTCACCTTTGAAACAACTTCCTTTCGGAATCCGAGGGCTTTCCGCGCCCAGTATTGAAGCGCTTTACCGCCGTGGCTTGCTGGAAGAATTGGAGATACATAAACGTCTTAAAAATCCTCATCAACATGCCGGACAAGGAGTCCGTCGTCAGGTAGGACATTTCGCTGGTATTCCTTTTCATGAAGGAGATATTGACCACACGCAATGGAAGTATCGCTTGCCAAGTTCTACCGACACAAGTTTAATTTCTGAAATGGAAGAATTGGAAAGAATATTCACCCGCCGCGCAGAAACGCTGGGCGTAGAGATCAAGCGAGGTCTTGCCATCAGTAGCTTTCATCAAACGGAAGAAGAAGTAACGGTTCAATCGGGTGACCAATCGTTTAAAGGGAGATGGCTCGTAGGCTGCGACGGCGCCCGCAGTGTTGTTCGCAAGCTGGGAGGTTTTGAATTCGCAGGCACGGAACCGGAATTTACAGGCTACTCTACAAAGATAGACATCGCAGACCCGGAAAAGCTAAAACCGGGACGGAATGTGACCGCTACAGGTATGTACCTGCAATCACAACCCGGCTATGTGATCATACAGGACTTTGATGGCGGAGCATTTCATAGTTCAGAAAAACCGATCACGCTCGAACATGTGCAGGACGTGCTGCGCCGCGTTTCCAACACCGATGTTACCCTCACTGCGCTACACACCGCAACCAGCTGGACTGATCGCGCAAGGCAAGCTACGGCCTATCGCAAAGGACGAATACTTTTAGCCGGCGATGCTGCACATATTCACGCACCGTTGGGTGGGCAAGGACTTAACCTAGGACTGGGCGACGCCATGAACCTCGGTTGGAAGCTCGCTGCAACGATTCAGGAAAAAGCGCCGGAAGGATTGTTGGACAGTTATTATAACGAACGGCATCCAATTGGTTTGCAGGTATTGGATTGGTCCCGCGCGCAGGTTGCCATCATGAAGCCAAGCCCGGAAGCCCGCGCGTTGAATGCTATTTTCCGCGAGCTGATGAATACACGTGATGGGGCCACTTATTTTGCAGGCAGGGTATGGGGCATTAACACACACTACGATCTTGGCTATGGCCATCCCCTTGTAGGTTATAGCGTTCCCAATTTTGAGCTGGAAGACGGCACTACAATTGGCGAGCTCATGCGCGATGGTAAAGGAATGCTTCTTGATTTTAGTAACAATGCTTCGTTTAAAACCTTGGCCAGTGAGTACAACAGTATAAAGTATATTTCGCGTCAAGCAAAAGAACAAGAAGGCTTATGCGCTGTGCTGGTACGTCCGGATGGAATTGTAGCATGGGCTTCGGATAGCGGTCTTGATTGTAAGAAGCTAAAGCATGCTGCCGATCACTGGTTTGTCTAATCCTTACGCTGCACGGATGAGACGTTCAAGTCTCACTCTGAGGTAAAAATCATATTCTGTGTTCGCTCCATATCCTGTTAATGCAAGCGTTTCATTTGTGCTAGTAGGGATACATTGTTTGCAAAAGCAAACTTCAAAAAAACTAATCCATTTTTAATATTGAACCACACCTGAGCGCCCGTATCAACAGATCGTATCCAGAATTGAACAATATTTTTGTAGAGTAATATGAAACGCTTCTTTAAAATAGTAATCATTTGTATGCTTCTTTCCCACGAGCTGTGGGCGCAAATACCTATTCCTGCAGATGAATTGAAACCGCAGAAAAAAGCACCCGCGCTGGAAAATACCGTTACCATGTATACTCGCGCTATTCGTGATACAAAAGGAAACAGGCGTATTGATGAAAGTTTCGTAGGAGATTTCCGCGTACTAAATTGGCTCAAACTGCAAGCGGGAATCCGCTTTGGAGAAGAGCCGCAACATCTGGATGCTTATTATCATTATAAACTGGAATTGTCTTCAAAATTTTTCTACAACCGCATCCGAGGTATCGTAAGGATCTCCGACAATGTGATCAATTATTTTCCTTCCGCTTATCGCAAAACAAACGAGCTGGTGATCGCAGAATTCCGGCAGCCTTTTTCCCGCGCACTGCAGATAAGAGTGGCTTTTGGTTATCTTTTTTCTTGGCGCAGCCCCACACCGGAGGCCTTGCCTGTCAATACAGGTATGAATGTCAACTATCCGGTTTTTCGTATCAGTATGATGTATACCACAAAAACTAAAACTTCCTACGAGTTGGTTTACGGATCTTACGATGTATTCAATCCATATGATTATAAGCAGCCTTTTATGCAGGCGAGTGTAGAACAGGAGCTTTCCAAACGTACGGCAATCTTCTCCTATTTCCGATACCAGTATGACCTAGACGTATTTCGTCCGCTGAATTATTTTTTGTGTTTCGGAGTCGAGAGGAGTCTGGATAAAAAATGAGATAATCCGGAGTTGTTGGCGGGGCTTCTGAAACAACTTTTTTAGCGATGGCAAGTGAACAAATTTTATTATTTTTATATACCACAAACCAATGCACGCATGTTATCAAAAAAAGAATACGAAGAATTTCTCAACCATGCGAAATCGCTCTATGCACAAGGCCGCAATGATCGATACGTTGTACTACAGTTGGCAGAGAAGAAAGTATCGAGTGAAGATATTGATGCAATTATGAAAGAGATAAAATCTCTTCGTAAATACAATCTTAGACAAAAAGGCGTGAGGGAATTTTTAGTAGGAATTTCATTTACTATAGCCGGAGCGCTCATCGCCTATTTTGTTGGGTATTCAGTGAATTATGTAGCCATGGCCTTACCAATAATAGGAGTGATCATAGCAACAAAAGGACTGTTTAATATTTTAGGTTTGTAAACACATCGTTTAATGAAACCTTTAGATGCCTTCTATCACAACCAAGACGAACCCATAAGAAGTGTATTGCTGGCGCTAAAGACAATTATCCTCTCACAAGACAAAGAGATCACCCACGAATGGAAATATGGAATGCCATTTTTTTGCTACAAAGGAAAAATGTTTTGTTACCTATGGGTGCATAAAAAATGGGGCCAACCTTATCTTGGCATTGTAGAAGGAAAATCGTTTGATCAACCTTTTTTGATACAAGAGAAAAGATCCAGGATGAAGATCATGTTGCTTGAGCCATCTAAAGACCTACCGGTGAAAATCATTAAAGAGATACTTCAACAAGCTTTAAGCTTATACAGGAATAATTAACTTTTTTGTCTGCTGTGAACCGGCATGTCCTCCTATTTTAAAACCGATATATAATTTATTTTATACTACTTTTCGATTTCATTTTTGGATTATTCCAATAGGTTGCCTGGAAATGAAAAAATAATTTAGTTTTTTGCAACCTCTTCATTCTTTGATACGTATATTTACGCAGAGCCCATTTAAGTCTTAACCCCAATAATTAATTAGTATAAACCTCCTTGTATATGTTTAAGCATATATCTCTTTTTCTTTCTTTTTGTTTTTGTACTTCTCTTAGTTGGGGGCAGACCTATGCAGGACCTAATAATCCTAATACTCAGGCTAATATTGCTTTAACAGGAATTGTTTCTTGGGTCAATCCTACTAATGCCAAAACCAATAATGGTTCTTATGCAACGGTTACAGATGGGTTGAGTACTTATTTGTCTTCTACAGATTTTGGGTTTTCAATACCTGCCGGTAATACAATCAAAGGGATCAAAGTAGAGGTGGATCGAAAAGGAGCTCCTCAACATGTAGTAGCTGTTAGCAGCTGGGATACCCACACAGAAACGAATTATTCTTCCGGTACTGTTACCTCTAGTTATGGAACCACTAGTTATACTTACAGCATGCCTGTTGCCGCTGGGAATATGAGGTTGTTGGTAGTAACGATTGGAATCGAAAATGTTGACAAAACTGCTACTATTGATCCTACCGTAACGTTGGGAGCTGTAAAGTATGCAGGCGTTACAATGACATTGGCCGGCACTGTTTCGCTGACAAGCAGCGATACTTATACTAATAATATGGTGGCTGTTTATTATTTAACCGAAGCGAGTCTTCCTTTACTGACAGGAAACAACGCTTTAACGATCACAAAAACTATAAATGGCGAGACTTCCGGAACAGTTAATGTCGGGGAATATACAGAAATAGTTGGAGTGAATACGTTCACTTACGTTGATCAAACAAATCCCATATCTACGGTAACAAAAGCTAATACTGGTACCAGTATTACTTCTCCCAGTCTTGCGGACAACCGTGCAGGAGATTATATAGTGGCAGCTACAATGAACAACACGCCGACTTCAGCAGGGGGCGACGTAACAGCAGGGTCATATTCCGAATTATTCCAAGTTAGTAATACTAATACCGGCTCTGGAGCTTCTGGAGCTATACTTGAAGCACAAGGAGGCCTCACCGCTGCTGGGAGCCCTAGCATTACAGTTTCAGCAACGGGCGCCTCAGCAAGTAGATTGAACATGGTAGCAGTGTCTATTCATGCAGCCAGAGTATATGACAATTCTGTAAAAATAATAAAAGGAGGATCAATGGTAGGCAATGATTATGCTGTTACACCAGAATCTTTGCCAAACGCATGGCCTGATCAGGATACATATGAGGTTTATGGTGGACCTACTGATCTTTGGGGTACTACCTGGACTCTAGCGGATATAAACGCCACAAACTTCGGTGTAGCTTTTAAGGCCGATGCAGACAATAGCATTGGCTCGGTAGATCAGGTTCGCATTACAGTATATTATGATGTAGCTTTGGCCGTGGCGCTTCAGTCATTTGTGCTGGAAGAAAATGATGGGCAAATAATTTCATCGCTCTCTTATAATACCGATGATCGTAATGAGTATACTTTTGTATTGGAAAGAGCAGGCAGCGATCTTCAATTTAGCCCTGTAAGTTCAGTGACCATCACTGGAAATAACGGAATTCAAAACCTCTCTATCGTAGATCTGCAGCCAAATGCAGACTTCTCTTATTATAGAATTAAAATGGTAGAGCAAGATGGAGTATCTTCGCCTACCTATTCTACAATACAAAATGTGAAATTAAATATCAGTTCGCAAGTTGAGTTGTACCCCAATCCTGCTACCAGTTACCTGGAGATCATTTCAAACGATTTGATCCATTCGGTTTCTCTTCTGGATGTTACAGGAAAAACAATTTCACTTCAGCAAGAACGGACCGGAGTAAAAACTTTGAAAATAGAAACACTTCCTGCAAAAGGATTGTATACCATTGTGATCAACACAGGCTCAGGGATCACAGTAAAGAAGATCATCATCGATTGATCTTTCTCTTCGCGCTCTAAAAGACTTCTATTTCAGTGCTACGCTGCGTTTCCCAGGCGCCAGACATAGCTTCAAAAGAAAATTTTACTTTGTACACTCCTTTTTTCAAAGGAAGCTCTACCCGCACGGTAGCCCAGGTGCTGTGCTGGAATGCAGGTGTGTAGATACAGCTCCAACTTTCCTTTTCACAAAAAGAAAAATCGAGTGGGTAAAAGGCGTACCGGATCACGGTAGCAGGAAAATAATGGCGGGGAATTTTTCCCGAAAGGGTATGAAGCTGCAGTGGAATAGAAATGATCTCTCCCGCTCGTCCTTTATACTGTTTTGTAGTTTCCAGCTGTAACCCTTGGTAGACGGGTAGTTTGTCGATGAAGGTAAGTGTTTGCCATTTCTTTTTCGGATCCAGCAATTTTTTTCCTTCGCTCATAAATGAATTTAGCAATACTACTTTTTGTCCTTCATAAGCATAAGAAAATCCCCAGAGGTCAAACTGGTTGCTGCGCCCGCGTATGTTTAAAGAAGGAATGATCCGGCCGCTATAGAACGAAAGCATAGATGCTTCCTGGTAAGAATTTGCAATGATGGGAAGGTCGCCGGCTTCAGTTAATAGTTGTTTTGTATATTTTTCCCAACCCACCATTTCTCCCATGCGCGGCACGTAGGCCTCTTGCGCGAAGGCCAGTATTAAACGTGCCCCTATAAAAACAGGAAAAGAAATAGCAGCTACAATTTTCAAAACCTTGAAAGCGCCCGTATGACGGGAGATGTAGCGCATACTGAAATAAAACATGGGTACCAATGCAGGAATGGTCCAGTTGGCCTCCACATGTCCTTTGAAGGAGGAAAAAAGAAAAAACACCATGAATGCTACAAACGTGTATTTGAGCCCCCGCTCGAATGTATTTTCAGAAGAGCTTCTTAGGGTATAATAAAACAGCAGCAACCCGGCCAGTGGTCCGTAAAAGAAGATTTGTGCGAAGAGATATTCAATCGTATACTTCACCTGGTAAACACGCGCCGAGCGGTCTACCAGGTGATACCTGAGGCTTATGAAGTCATGCGTGTATTGCCAGAGTAGATGTGGGAGGTAAAGGGCAAGTGCAAATATTCCTGCAAGCCAGAATTTTTTGTTTAGCAATAATCGCGGGTTAGAAGCCATCACTGCAGCAATCAAAATAATGCCGTGGTATTTGCTATACATAAGCCCGGCCATGGTCATGGCTACTGTGATGGCGGAGGGCAAGGTATTTTCTTCGAGAAAAATTCTATATGTATAAAAGAACAACACGCTGAATAACAACAACGGTACATCCGGCACGCTAATAAAGCCAAACATATGCAACGGAAAGATGGAAACTACAAGCAATGCAAATATAAATACTTGCTGAACGCCACAAAGCTTGTACAGAAGCCAAAGCGTAAGACAAGAGCAGAGCACAGTAAAAAGACGCACACCGATCTCATCATTTAGAAAAAAATAACCCAGCCGATCGAGCAGCGCGATCATTGGCGGGTGATCGAAATAACCCCAGTCGGGAAATTTTGAATACATCCAATAGTACGCTTCATCGTAGCTCAGGCCTGTGAAAGCAGCAGAAAAAAGATTGAGCAACAGCCATCCGCCAAGAAAATACCAAAGGGTAGAATCGGTTTTGCTCAGCGTAGGAGCAGGCGAAAAAGGCGAAACACGAGTGTGTAGTTCAGGAACAGTAATATACTTTTTATAAAAACTATGCATGATGTCTGAAAAATTCGCTGTGGTCAGTAAAACACTTCAGCTTAAAAACTAGTTCTAATTTAAGAATGTGTTTTTTCTATTTCAAGTAATATTATTGTTATCAATATGTTGTCTTACCCACGCCAACCGTGGGTTTTAGGTTGGCATAGATATAGACGCCCGGGTTAATGATCCAAATACTTGTTACTGAGATTTCTCACAAATTGTAATTGGTATAAAGAGTTTTTAGAAAAAAATCTGAATTTTTGTATCGATGTCCACGCCAATCCCTCATGGCATTTCAAAATTAAAATCACTATTTTAAGAGCACCAAAAAATGATCCTGCATGTGTTATCACTACGCTCTTATTGTAGAAAAGATAGAATTGGAAGAACGCTATGACGCAACCCTTGAGTATGAATGGGTTTCGCAGTATCATGTAGGCGGCTTTGAACATTCGGCCATGCCAGTGATCACTTGTGAACGTCCTAAAACCTTTTCCCGCGCCCGTTGGGGGCTGATTCCCGGTTGGACAAAATCAAGAGAGCAGGCCAAAGAAATAGCGGTCAGTACGTTAAATGCGAAATCGGAGACAGTATTCGAAAAAGCTTCCTTCAAAAATTCCATTCAGCACAAACGGTGCCTGGTACCCGCGAGCGGATTCTTTGAATGGAAGCATGTAGCGAAAGATAAAATTCCTCACTACATCAGTTTGAGAAACGAAAAGGTATTTTCCTTTGCAGGCCTCTACGATAGTTGGATTGATAAAGAGACAGGAGAAGAAATGCAGACATTCTCCATTCTTACAGCTGCAGCCAATCCTATGATGGAAGAAATTCACAATGTAAAAAAACGGATGCCTGTTATTTTATCAAAGGAAGCTGAGCAAAAATGGATTCAACCAACGCTGAGCCACGAAGAAATAAACGCATTGTTATCACCCTTTCCCCAGGCGGCCATGCAGGCCTGGACAGTTTCCAAATTGGTGAATTCGGAAATGAATATTTCCAATGTGCCGGCCGTGCTCAATAGGCAAGAGTATTATGAGTCAGGCCAGTTGTTTTAAGTTATGAATGTTGAATTATGAATTATGAATCGGTAAATGATTCTTTAGTCATAGTAACCATTTTTAAACTATAAGATCATTAACTCATAATTCATAATTCAACATTCATAATTTTAAGGTTGTCCCTTGCCTCCGGAAGAGCCATAGATCTGGCCTGTAGCGTAGCTTGCATCGGCTGCTGCTAGCTGTACATAGATGGAAGCCAGTTCTGCCGGCTGGCCGGGTCTCCCAAACGGTGTGTCTCCACCAAAGTGCGTAAGTTTTTTTTGGGTAGCACCTCCGCTCACCTGGAGCGGTGTCCAGATAGGCCCTGGCGCCACGCCGTTTACACGAATACCTTTTGGCGCAAATTGTTTGGAAAGCGATTTCACATAGTTCATGGTCGCCGCTTTTGTTTGCGCATAATCGTAAAGGTCCGGGGAAGGATCATAAGCCTGTTCCGAAGCCGTGGCGATGATAGTTGCTCCCGGCTTCAGATGAGGCAGTGCAGCTTTAATGATCCAGAAAGGCGCATAAATATTGGTCTTCATAGTAGCATCAAAATCTTCGGTGCTAATATCCAGAATAGATTCACGTGTTTGCTGGCGCCCTGCATTGCAAACAAGGATATCAAGCCCGCCAAGTGCTTGTACGGCTTCTGCTACTAATTTTTTACAGAAATTTTCTTCGCGCAAATCTCCTGGAATTGCAATGGCTTTTCGTCCCTCGGCTTTAATGAGTGCAATCACCTCCTGTGCATCCGGTTCCTCGGTAGGATAGTAATTGATGGCTACATCAGCGCCTTCGCGTGCATATGCAATGGCAGCAGCGCGCCCCATGCCGGAGTCGCCGCCAGTGATGAGGGCTTTGCGGCCAGCCAGGCGGCCAGAGCCTTTATAAGACTTTTCGCCATGATCAGGACGAGGATCCATTTTACTGGCAAGCCCCGGCCATTCCTGCAATTGACTTTTGAATGGAGGCTTCGGGTATTTTTTGGTAGGGTCCTCCAATTCTTTTTTGGCATAAGGCGCTTTCACTTCTGCGAAAGCACCGGATGAAGACAAGGACAATGCCGCTATTCCAGCGCCAATTCCCTTGAGTACGTCTCTGCGTTTGATTTTGGTTTGTTCAATCATGATAAAAATGTTTTAAAAAACGTAATTCTAACTAGCAAAAAAACAGAAGCCCAAGCTAAATTTTTTCATACAAGTTATAATTACAGAAACTAAAATTTCCGTTGTAGGATCTCCATTTTACAGCTCATAAACGGATATTTTTTCAAAAAAAATCATATAAGTATGTACCAGTGTAGTTGACGTAGTAATACGTACAAACCCCTTTGGCACTAATACCTGTCAGATTTTATAATCAATTAAAAAACAGCATTTTACAATTGAGCAAAAAAATGCTTAGAACACGAAACTCCATGTAGATCAAGGGGTTTGAATGATTGCACTGCTGAACCAAATGTTATCCACAGCCGTATCTTTCCAGACTACCTAAAACAAAAACTGATGAGAAACATAAAAATGAAGGGCTTGATCAGTGTTGCTCTCCTGTTATATACTACCGTTTATGCTTACAGTGCAGAACTTGTAAATGCCTCCTGGTCGGCAGGCAGTAATGTTGCAGGCGCTACCACTACGTATACATTCACTTATCAAGCAGTAACGGCTAGTCCGTATTATGCCTTTAATACGATCTTCCCTGCGGGATTTTCTTGCACTGGCCTGTCAGATGTAACGATCACCATAGACGGCAATGCTGTAGCGCTCTCCGGCGCTTCTTCCGCTGGCGGCGCAGTAATCCAACTTAGATTAATGGATCCTACGCTGATGGCTTCCGGATCAAATGTGGTGGTGACTGTTTTGGTAACCAATGCTTCGAGCAGCGGTACCAAAAGTTGGAATTGCATTCGCACCGCTACCAGCTCGGGAGCTATTATAGACGAGATCAGCGCTCCTTCTCCAATTGTATTGGTGCCTCCAGTGCCGAATGCACCGGTGGCAACGTTTACATCATCGGTGACCACTACAGGTTTTAAAGCTTTTTGGAATACCGTTGCCAGCGCTACCAGCTATCGCCTGGATCTTTCTACCACCAGTGATTTCAGCGCGATCGTACCGGCGTACAATGATTTTAACGTAGGCAATGCATTTAGCTATACACTCACAGGGTTATCGCCTGGTACTATCTATTATTACAGATTGCGTGCTACCAATATTTCCGGTACGAGTGGCAATTCCAATATGATCTCCGACACCACCAATAAAGCCGCGGCTTCCGTGATCCTTACCAATCTTTCGAAGGTATACGACGGTACTTCAAAAACACCCGGCGCCAACACTTCCCCTTCGGGACTTGCGATAACCTACACGTACAACGGATCTTCTACGCCTCCGGTGAATGCCGGAAGCTATGCGGTGGTAGGTACCGTCAATGATCCTACTTATCAGGGAAGCGCTTCGGGTACGATGGTAATTGCAAAATCGACGGCGAGCGTTTCTATTGCCAATCTGACTCAAGCCTACGATGGATCACCCAAAGCGGTGACTGCACTGACTAGTCCGTCAGGTCTTGCGGTAGATTTTACTTATGATGGCTCCTCTACCGCGCCTACCGCGATTGGTAGCTATACCGTGAATGGCACGATCAACGATGTGAACTACCAGGGAACTGTATCGGGAACGTTGGTGATCACTCAGGGCAATGCTACAGTCACGTTGTCTGGACTGAGCGCCACCTACGATGGTTCTGCGAAAGCGGTGACCGTTGTTACTTCTCCTTCAGGATTATCTTTTTCGGTTACTTACAATGGATCGTCTACGCTTCCTATAAATGCAGGTACTTATACGGTAGTAGCTACGATCAACGATAGCCAATACCAGGGTAGTGCTACCAGTACATTAGTGATCTCAAAAGCCAGTGCTACGATCATGTTAGGACATCTTACGGCGGTGTATGACGGTTCGGCTAAACCGGCTGTAGCGAGTACTTTGCCATCCGGATTATCGGTGAGCCTCACCTACGATGGTATTGCCGCTGCTCCTCTGAATGCTGGTACATACAACGTGGTTGCTACCATAAATGATGCAAACTACCAAGGCAGTTATTCAGGTGCATTGATGATCTCCAAGGCGGATGCGCAAATTATGCTTTCCGACCTGAGTGCGCAATACGACGGCGCTTGTAAGCAGGTAATGATTAGTACCAACCCTTCAAACCTAACCGTAGGTGTTACTTACGACGGCTCTACTGCTGCGCCTTCAGGAGAGGGCAGCTACCAGGTAGTGGCCACTATTAATCATCCCAACTATCAGGGAATGACTTCTGGTCAACTTATTATTTCAAGTACGACAGCGACAATAGCTTCTGTAACGGGAGAGGTAAAGATCTATCCGAATCCGGTTGCTGATTTTGTAAACGTAGAAACTTCTTCTTTACTCAAGCAACTGCAATTAATAGATGCTGAAGGAACAGTAGTAATTAGCAAGCCAAGTCAGTCGGCCGCGGAAACACTGGACGTGCGGACACTTAAGAAAGGCGCGTACTTGTTGATTGTAGAATCGGCTTCAGGCAAAAGCTGTTATCATGTGGTGTTGAATTAAAAAAATCATTAAAAACCTTAATCCCTCAATCTCAGGCGCAGGATTTTCTTGCGCCTGTTTTTTATTTTTTGCAAAGATCGAATTCTAAGTTTAGCATTCCTCCACAAAAACCACCAGCTTTTGCAAATGCATTGTGGTAATCACATATTGAAGATAATTTTTCTTTTGTATTATTTTTTCTACACACCAGGATTTCTTCAAAATCAATTTTTATCTTTAGTCACATAAAGAAATTTCTTGAACAGCTTCAAGAAAAAATAGCGATGAGAATATATATTTTTATCTGTCTGGTATTACTGTCGATCAACCTTCCTGCGCAGGTGACGGATTCTCTTTCAGATTTTGCAATGCCATCCGTGCGCATGAGAGGAACAGTTTCTCCTTTTTCTTATTATAGATCGGTGGAAGCGAGGATGGATCAAAATTATTATACCATAGAAAAACAGGGAAAATATTTTGTGCTTTACCGTTACGATAGTCTTTTGGTCCGAAGAGCTTCAAGACGCTTGATGCTAAGTGACCGGCAACTTCTTTATTCTCTTTTTGCCGCCAAAGGAAAACTGGGACTGATCACTTCTGAAATTTCTTTCGTAGGAGCGGATCGTAAAAATACACTTCAGCTACAATACCTGCATCCTCAAACCCTGATCCAGATGGGGAATTCAATAATGCTGGAAGAATTTAGCTATAAAAGAAATTTTTCTAACACATCGCTATATAGTCTTTTTTCAAGAGATTCTTCGCGGTTGGCAATCGTGTCGTCGGTTGCCAATAAGGAAGGTGCGATGCTACATGTGCAGGTGTATGATGCAAATATGAACCTCCTTTGGGAAAGAAACGAATTGATCAATATATCAAAAAAAGTAAACTGGAAAATTAAAATCTATCGGGTGTCTTTCAAAAATGGGAAAGATGTGATGATAGCAGTCAAAATCCCAGCGATGCGTTCAAAGTTATACAAAGAATACAGGTGCTATACATTCACCAACGATGGACAAACAGTGTATTCAGATCAGTTCTCTTTGCCGAAAAGTCAACGGATGCATATGCAGGATCTTGGACTGGAAAAAAATTCGGAACGCTATTTTATTTTTGAATATCCTACCGCATGGAGAAATGACAGCGTAACCTATGAACGCGTAGCAAACGCCCGTCACACAGAGAAAAAATTATTTTCGGTAGAAGAGTACCTGGGGAGCGATTCCCTGAAAAAGGTATACAACAATAATCCGAACAATTATATAATGACGGATATCGTTCCTGTGCGTGACTCTGCCAGGATCTTTATTTTTGAATACCAGGATGAATGGCATAGCCGTTATCATTCCACCTACCTTTATGGTCCACTCCTGCTTATAAAGACCAATAAAGACGGCCAGGTAGTATGGCATCGATCCATTAACAAATCGCAACATCAGCTTGATAGTAAAAACAAACTTTCTTACCAATATATTTATCTAAACAACAAGGACCTCTACCTGGTCTACAATCAGGACAAAAGCAAACCTTCGCGTTATCAAACTTCAAGTGAAGGTTATTACAATTGTATTACTAAAATATCAGACGCCGGAATTGTTCAGCAACGTGTCTTATTTGATTCGTCGTATTATTCGCTTTGTCCTTCCGAAAGCGCAGTGTTGGACAACAAGATGTTGTTTCATGCTACCCATGTAAGAGACAGCAGCAAATATACAAGCTATTTGATCGAGTTGGATTTTAATAAACTCCAGCCCGTCTCTGCTGTTGCCTATGATCATTCGCCTGAAGATTCTTCAATCATAGAACAGTCTTCACTCCGCAAGCAGAAGGATATGTATTTTGGATTTTCTCTTGGTTATGGATCCAACTATTATCGCCCGATTAGTAATGGAACGGCAACCGTAAATTTTCCCTATACCGAAGTAGGCTCTACACTGATTCAACGCCAGGCAATATTCTCTAAGGATTACCGGCCAATGACCCTTTCGATGCTTTGCCTCAGCACAGATTTTGTATACGGAAAAGGATATGGAGAAGGCGGTGTCCTTATAAACATTAGTAATTCAAACACCAACAACTCTATGTTGTACCTGGGCGGCGGCTTAAATTATAGAATTCCTAAAACTCCTTTTCGTCTTCGTGCAGGAGCGAGATTTACCAATACGCTACTTGAAAATGTAATAGGAGAACTTTCAAACAAAAATTTACTGATCATCAACAACGACGATAAGTTCAGCTCAAGCGGACAGACTACAAAATTGTGGGTGATGCAACACGAGCTTGGCTTGTCGCCTATCCTGGGGGCAGAATGTTGGATCAAACGGAAAATAATAATGCGTGCAAGCGCTGCTTACAATTTTGCCTTTACACACCAGGCAAGACTTGACTTTAAACAAACAACAGACAACGGACACGAAGCAAAATACCATCTCGACGAACCTTTTCTGAATTACCGTTACAACGGTATTCCCACCAACCGCGGGCCTTACAGCACCAACGGTTTTATGTTCAGTGTGCAAGTGGTGTACAACCTCAATCTGAAGAAGTATGCCGACGCCAGGAATAAAAGAATTTAATAGATCGTTGCGCATATGCGACAGCAAAGAGAAGTCAGACTTTATCAATGCATGTGGGATGAGAGATTTATTTTTAGGCAATGATATATTATAATGCACCAATACTTTATAAGTTTTTTAGTCTGCTCAGAGTCTCCCGCACCCGGGAGAGTAAAGTTTATACTGCTATTTGCAGGGGACTCTGAGCTTTTGATAATCTGCTCTGCTAACAGCAGCTCAGAGTCCCCATCAAACGCTTGTGTTAAAACAACGTTCAGGATGTGGGAGACTCTGAGCGGACGAAGCGGACGAAATAGACTCAGGCTGCGTAGCTAACAGATTGCTTCGTCAGTTGGCCTTACGGCCTCCTTCCTCGCAATGACGGTGTCTATAAAAAATCCTGTAAATCTTCTAATCCAGAGAATCAAGGTTCTGATTAAGTTGGCAACAGCCCTACTACCTTTTCAAGAATCCCCGGAATTTCTTTTTTAGTTTGAAGGGATAATTTTTGATGAAGCTGCTCAAATACTTTTCGCTCACTCGCGGAGGGAACATACTTGCTTCTTAAAAAATAACTGATGGAATGAGAAAACGTGTTCCGGTCGTGCCAGTTGCCAAGCAACTCTTCGGCTTTATGCAAGTCTTTGAGTATTTTTTCGAAATTGTGGTTGGGAGAAATTTTGCAGAGAATATTCACGAGCACATCGAGCAGCTTGATCTGTTTGCGGATGTAATGTACTGCATGCACACCTGGATTTTCTTCTATACTTTTTATCTCATCGGTTTGATCTCGCAAATATTTTTTTAACCGTTTCGTGGTATTTTTTTCGTCGGCGTCCATAGCCAGCAATTTTACTTTGTCTTCCAGCGAATGAAATTTCTTTTGATCGAATTTGTCCAGTTGCTCACAAAATTTTTCACGAAAAATATCCTCCTTCTGCGTCAGGTATTTTTTATACAAACTCTGATTAGTGAGGCTTACAGGCTGCCGGCTCATATGAGCACTATGAAGTTGAGATTCGCGTAGGTTGCCTGCAAGTTTAAAAACGGGTTTAAAAATACGGCTATGTTTTTTCGCTTTAAAATCTTTGGGAGCTGTGATTTCCAAAAAGTGAAACAGCGCTTTGATCTTTTTAATACTTACCCTCAAATCATGGATCTCGTCTTTCCCTTCAGAATTCTTAAGCGCCCTCAGGGTTTTGTGAAAGTCTTTGGATTTTTTTTGATAATAACCATATAAATATTTGCCTGGACTTTTCATATTATAAAGATTGGCATTATTGTAGGATCAAGCGTTACAGGAGGTTTGCAGAATGTTGTAAGATTCCTTCCGTATGCAATTAGTCGGCAAACCGGGTGCCAAACAAAAATCTTTTTTGCCAGTATTTTTCCTGCAATTCAGAAACCATAACGCCTTTCGAAGAAGAAGTATGAATAAATTTTCCTTCGCCAAGATAAATGCCGGAGTGTGTGATGAATTTGGAAGAGGAATAAGAATCATAAAAGAAAATAAGATCGCCACGCTGCAAATTTTCCTGGAAAGGAACAACTGCACCATAGCGAGCCTGCTCTTCGGCCGAATGAGGAAGGCATATGCCACAAGAGCGATGGGCCATCATTACCAAACCCGAACAGTCAATGCCCTTGAAAGAAGTGCCGCCCATATGCGCAGGCGTGCCTGTGTATCGCTGTACTTCCGCAATTACTTTCTCCGGATCATATTCTTCCAGCGAAACAGCGCGCTCGATGCCGGATTGGCGAAAATATTCCAGTTCCATTGCAATCCTGGGATCTTGCTGGTGGTTGATCAATTTCTGAAAATGATCTTCCTTCGCACTTAGCAATAGAATCGTCATCAACAGCATACATCCCATTCCCAGGCGAAATCTTCTCTTTGCTTCTTCTGTTTTCATAATTTGATAACGAAGAAAAGGTGGAATCAAGTATATGTCGTGCAGGGATGACAAAGTTCTTTGCTGGCATCCCCACCAGCAAGAAGAGAGCGGGAGCTAATGCATGGAAGCATTAGCATCGGATCATAACTTCTAAAATTTAAACCCCGCCTCCAGCGCCAGTATGCTAAGCGCTACACGGGCATTGTGCGCAAAGTCGTTGCGGTTACCTCCCAGGCTGTTGTTAAAATTTCTCGCTTGATTGATCATTCCGCGTTGGTAAAAAATACCTGTGTAAAGTGCGTTGCTATTGCCTATTCTAAACTCTGTACCTATTGCGCCCAACAATCCGAGGTTGCTATACTGATACCATTTTTCATAGCGATAGCCTGGAATAGCGGAAATATCGGGGGAAGAAGAGGTTAGCTTATCGGAAATCTTTACATCCACTGTTCCGCCAAGTTGTACGTAGATCTTGATCCTGTTTGCAAATTCATTTGAATAAGCTTTAAAACTCAAAGGCAATTGTATGTATTGTAGACTCGAAGTGTAATTTGAAATAACAGGATTAGAAGTTTGTACAGACACTTTGCGGGCAGTCCACCAAAGGCCGGTGCAAAACGAAATATGATCGTTGAGATAAGTTTCAACATTTGGCCCCACACTAAATGCAAACGAGGCAGGCCCTTTGGAATAATTTAATCCGTCAGAAGAATTTTTATCTGCTACACTATTCAGACCAATTCCCGGCGCTACGCGAAGACCTACTTTAACCTGTGCCTGTGAAACGGAAAAACAAAAAAAGAGCGATAACAATAAAAAGATTTTTTTCATCTATATGGTAGTTTGTTCTAAAGATAAATGTTGAAAGATAAGAATACAAAATTGCAAAGCTCCGACAAATTTTCATTTACGCATCTTGCGTTAAAAATAAGAATAGTTGGCAAGAAAAAGATTCTAAGAAGAACTCCCTATACGGACCTAACTTTCCAAAAGATTCATTCCGAATCAGATTTTTTTCCAAAAATCCCGGTTACAATTTTTTCACAAAATAGGCTAAATAATAACTATTTACGTTTTTTTTGGATACAATAAAGTCAAAAAATCAAATTTGTATTGTTTAAATACAAAAAAATCTTCGTAAGTTTAATTTCCAAACATTTAACTTATGAAAAACAACCTTACAAGATTTTTACTGTTAATCCTGTTTTGTTGCTCGGTTTCTTTTTCAAATGCTCAGCCGGCACAAGTTCAGAAGAGTAACCCAACCAAGGTTTATATTCATTATATGCCATGGTTTGACGGTCCTACGAACCCGGTACCAGGAGGAAATTATACCTGGGGATATCACTGGAAAATGAACACCCGTGATCCAAACGTAATTGTAAATGGCCAGCGCCAGATTGCTTCGAATTATTATCCTATGATTGGTCCATACGCAAGCAGTGACCCGGATGTAGTGGAATACCACTTACTACTCATGAAGCTTTCGGGGATCGATGGTGTGATCGTTGACTGGTATGGTACACAAGGTTCCAACGGAGACGTAGGAAGTTTGCTTACCAATTCCAATGCCTTGATCAATAAAACATCAAGTGTAGGGATCAATTTCGGATTGATCTTGGAAGATCGTTTTTGGAACAATATTCAATATGCACGCAACAGCGTGGCTTATGCGCGTGACAATTATTTTAACAAGTCCAACTACATCCGTGTAGGCTCGGCTCCACTTGTTGGTGTGTTCGGACCGATCACTTATCAGTCGGGCGGACAATGGTCGGATATTCTTTCCAACGCCGGTCAAGATGTAGAGTTCCTTCCTCTCTGGGATCATGCAGGGCTTGCAGCAGGAGTGTCAGACGGGGAATATACCTGGGTCTACAACACTCCTGCCAACGATTTCCTTGCTCGTCTGGATGACTACTACAGAAACCGCGCAGGCAATCAGAAAACAGTGATGTCAGTTGCTTACCCGCGTTACAACGACTACTACAGCCAAGGCGGTGCCGGAAGCAGTCTTTTTTATATCGACGACAACAACGGCCAAACGCTGAACCAAACGCTTGCTCTTTGCGATCAATATAAATACAATACCGACATGGTACAGCTTTGTACCTTCAATGACTTTGGCGAAGGCACCGTATTTGAACCTACTACCCAATACGGATTCCGCGACCTGGGACGTATTCAGCAATACACAGGTGTTCCATACACGCAGGCAGATCTGCAACAAGTGTATCGTTTGTTTACGCTGAGAAAAAAATATGCGGGCAATTCTGCCAAGCAATCACAGTTAACTACAGCATTCAATAATTTCGTAGCCCTTCGTATCGCCGACGCTAAAGCCGCGATGGATGCAGCCGACGGCATAGTACAAGTTCCGCAGTCACCATACGGAGGAACAGCGCGCAACATTCCAGGCAAGATCGAGACAGAAGATTTTGACAACGGCGGACAAGGCGTAGCTTACAACGATGTAGACCTTGCCAACAACGGCGGACAATACAGGACAAACGAAAGCGTAGACCTGGAAGCTTGTTCGGAAGGTGGCTACAACCTAGGCTGGACAGTAGCAGGCGAATGGCTGGAATATACAGTAAACGTAACCACTGCCGGAACCTATACTGTACAAGCAAGATTGGCAGCTACTGCGGCAGGTAAAACATTTCACCTGGAACTAGACGGTGTAAACATCGGAACGATTTCCGTACCGAATACCGGTGGCTGGCAAACCTGGCAAACCGCTTCGGTGACTACGCCAAGTCTTTCTACCGGACAAAAAGTATTGCGCATCGCGCTCGACCAGGGTGATTTTAATGTCAATTATCTTCAGTTTAACCTGAATGCAACCGTACAAGCGCCGGTAGTATCAAGCGCTGCCACGGCGAATGGTACGGTGAACTCGGCTTTCAGTTATACCATTACTGCTTCCAACACACCCACCAGCTATGGCGCTACAGGCTTGCCAGCGGGCTTAAGTGTAAATACTACAAGCGGAGTGATCAGTGGTACACCTACAACTTCAGGTACCTTCAATGTTACTGTCTCTGCTGCTAACGCAGGCGGTACAGGTACCAAAGCTGTGACCTTCACGATCGCACCTGCTGTGCAGAGTCCATTTGGCGGCACTCCTGCTGTTATTCCTGGTAAGATCGAAGCAGAGAATTTTGACAACGGCGGACAAGGGGTAGCCTACAACGACGCTGAAAGCCTTAACCAGGGCGGCCAGTACAGAACCACAGAAGGAGTAGACATCGAAACTTCTGGCGATGGCGGCTACGATATAGGCTGGACAAATGCAGGCGAATGGCTGGAATATACCGTGAATGTTACAAGTGCCGGAACATACACTGTGCAAGTACGGGTAGCTTCTCCAAATACAGGAAAATCACTTCACCTGGAATTGGATGGAGTGAACATCGGTACGGTAGCGATACCAAATACAGGCGGCTGGCAAACCTGGCAGACCGTGAGCATCACTACCCCAGCGTTGACTACCGGGCAAAAGATATTGAAGGTGTCAATCGATACAGATGGTTTCAATTTAAATTATGTACAATTCAATCTGAACGCAACCGTACAAGCGCCAGTAGTATCAAGCGCTGCCACGGCGAATGGTACGGTGAACACCGCTTTCAGTTATAGTATTACCGCTTCCAATACACCTACCAGCTATGGCGCTACAGGCTTGCCAGCAGGCTTGAGTGTAAATACAAGTAGTGGTTTGATCAGTGGTACACCTACAACTTCAGGTACCTTCAATGTTACTGTCTCTGCTGCTAACGCAGGCGGTACAGGCACCAAAGCTGTGACCTTTACGATCGCTCCGGCTTCTAGTGTTCAATCGCCATTTGGCGGCACTCCTGCTGTTATTCCTGGTAAGATCGAGGCAGAGAATTTTGACACCGGCGGTCAAGGGGTAGCGTACAACGATGCCGAAAGCCTTAACCAGGGCGGGCAGTACAGAACCACAGATGGCGTAGACATCGAAGCTTCTGCGGATGGCGGCTACAACGTAGGCTGGACAAACGCGGGCGAGTGGCTGGAATATACGGTGAATGTTACAAGTGCCGGAACATACACCGTGCAAGTACGGGTAGCTTCTCCAAATACAGGAAAATCACTTCACCTGGAATTGGATGGTGCGAACATCGGTACGGTAGCGATACCAAACACCGGCGGCTGGCAAACCTGGCAGACCGTGAGCATCACTACCCCAGCGTTGACTACCGGACAAAAGGTATTGAAAGTATCAATCGATACGGACGGGTTCAACCTGAATTATCTTCAGTTCAACCTGAACGGTACTCCTGTGACACCAGTGATCACAAGCGCTTCTGCAGCTAGTGCTACCGTGGGCAGTGCCTTCAATTATAGCATAACTGCAGCGAATAGTCCTACAAGCTACGGAGCTACAGGACTTCCGGCAGGCTTGAATGTAAACACTACAAGCGGAGTGATCAGCGGTACGCCTACTGCGGTAGGTACGTATAGCGTTACTATTTCCGCTACCAATACGGCTGGTACAGGTTCTCAGGCATTGAGCATCACAGTAGTCAACGCAACAGATCCTGCGGGTGTGATCACTTGCTACAAAGCACCAGGCGCTATTGCAGTTGATGGTTCATTGACTGAAGCAGGATGGAATATCACCCGCGGATTCTCAAAGATCACTACCGGCTTGAACAATAACACCGCGACCTTCGGAGTGCTTTGGGATAATACATATCTGTACGTAGGAGCAAAAATCCTTGATGCAAACTTGTTCAGCGATTCTCCAAATATGTGGGACGATGATGCAATAGAAATTTACATCGATGCGAACAATAACCGTTCTGCTACTTACGATGGGAAAGACAACCAGATCCTGAAGAGCTATAACAACTCGGGAGTGACTACTCAATTTGCGCTCACAGGCCTGCAACATGGCTGGGCTTCGATTGCCGGTGGGTATACAATGGAATTTGCAATTCCTTGGTCACAGCTGGGCATCACCAGTCCGGCAGCTGGCTTGAACATCGGATTTGATATCGGGAACGACGACGATGACAACGGTGGAGCACGCGATGGACAAATGGTTTGGAATGGTACTGTAAACAACTATCAGAATACATCCGCTTTTGCAACACTTACGCTAAACGGCTCGAACTCTTCCTTCAAAAAAGGAGTAGCCGGAGCGCCGGAAGCATCGCTGCAAACAGAAGTAGTGCTGATGCCAAACCCAATGACCACAGGAGATCTTCTCACCATTCTCACCCCAGCAGAATGGGAGGGAGCGGTAGAGGTAGAGATCTACAATTTCCAAGGGGTGTTGGTGCAGAAGACCACACAATCGTTGGAGAATGTAACCCTGGTAGTAAATACTAATCTTCAATCAGGCAAGTATATCGTACACCTGAGAAACGGCGATCATAGCGTTGTCAAGAAGTTATTTATAGAATAAACCCAGATGATTTATAAAAACGAAAAGGCCCTGGAAACGGGGCCTTTTTTATTGCCAATTTTATTATTTAGATCCCGGCACTTTCTTATCTTCATTCCTGTTCAACAGAAAAAGATTTTTATATGAAACCATCCATTCTCATCGTTGGCGCTGGAGCCGCGGGATTGATGACGGCTTATGAATTGAGTCGTAAAGGATTTCCTGTAACCGTTGTAGAAGCTTCGGGTCGTATAGGAGGAAGAATTCATACTATTTACAACGCATCGTTTGGCCAGCCTGTAGAGCTGGGTGCAGAGTTTGTGCATGGCAAACTTCCGCTAACGCTTGGTCTTTTGAAAGAAGCATCCATTGATTACAAACCTGTACAAGGAGAATTCTATCGTGTAAAGCAAGGCAAATGGATTGAAGAAGAAGCATTGGAAGGATGGCGTGTAATAGAAAAGAAAATGAATGCACTTGAGAAAGATCTGCCACTGGAAGATTTTTTTTCACAATATTTTAATGAGCCTCAATACCAATCGCTCCGTCAGTTCATTACCGGATTTGCCGAAGGCTTCGAGCTGGCCGATACACACAGGGTGAGTACTAAAATAGTATGGGAAGACTGGATTAAGAATGAGGAAGAAGAATACAGGATCAAAGGAGGATACGGTAAACTGATAGAATATTTGGAAAAAATCTGCCGTGAAAACGGAGTAAATTTTCATAACAATTTCCAAGTGCAAAAAGTGACCTGGAAACAAAACAGCGTATTACTTACAGCCATTGATGGTCGTGCATTACAAGCCGACAAGCTTGTGCTCGCAGTACCGCTTTCTGTTTTACAAAGCAATGATCCTAAGGATGCTATTTCATTTGATCCTCCCCTGCTTCAGGCCAACAAAGCTTTTTCCTGGATCGGTTGGGGAAAAGTGATCAAATTCATTTTTAAGTTTCGCGAAAACCTTGGAGGTAAAAGGAATACCGGTTTTATTCTTTCAGACGAACAGATCCCTACCTGGTGGCTCCAATCGCCGGGGGATACTACGTTGCTCACAGGCTGGTTTGGTGGACCTAAAGCAGAAACGATGCTCAGCGTTTCGGAAGAAGAGTTAAAAGAAAAAGCACTTTTGTCATTGGCCAATATCTTTGAAAAAAATATTCAAACGCTCAAAGAATTGCTGCAAGCCTGGGAGATCGTTCATTGGGGGAAAGTAGAAAATATAGAAGGTGGTTATAGTTATGATACAACGGAAAGTGCATATGCCAAAAAGTTTTTACAAACCCCGGTAGAAGAAACCATCTACTTTGCAGGAGAAGCGATTTACACAGGCCCTTCAGGAGGCACAGTGGAAGCGGCTTTGGAGAGCGGAAAGAAAGCGGCGGACCTATTGTCTGAACCGGGATTCACAAGATTAGAGGATTATCAGAATTAAAATTTACCCGTTCATTTTATTAATTCAAGTTTAGTATTCCTTGTTTGCTGGCGAGGACGCCAGCAAACAAGGAATACAGAAAAACTGATGTTCATCATTGCTGGCGTCCTCGCCAGCAATGCGCTCTTTTCAAAAGCTATCATTAAAAAACAATAAAACTTAACTATGTATAGCTATAAAATTTTAACTCAATCTTGTAAATAAAAATCAAGTACATCTTCTAATCCCGTGAATCAAGGTTCAGACAATTTTTATTTCTGATTCGAATGTAAGATCAAAAGCTCGTCAATATCCAACACAGCAGGCTTGGTATCCTTGTTTACTAATTGATAAAAAACATAGATGATCTGATCGCTTTCTTTCCTGCGGTTGGAAGTGGAGGCCAGCTCATCGAGCTTCAAAGCGCTGTAAGGAATGACTAGTTGTTTCCAACCTTTGAAGTCGAGCGGAATTTCATAGTAAAAAAAATCGCGCAGCGTGATATTTTTTGCATCCTGTTCATTCACGCGCAATTGAAAAACTTCATTAGAATTTTCCGTCCCATGTAGGTAAAAGAAAAACCAGGTATGTTCAGGATCCGATTCGAGTTTCATGTAAGGAGGCAGTTCGGTGTTTTTTATTTTTCTTCCTACCCAGGTGATCGTCGCGCTGTCGGATTGAATGTTGGTAAAATGAAAATAGGAATCGCCTTCTACGGCATCTTTCGGAGCGAAGTCGACCAGCGTAGTCCGGGAGGTTACCCAATCCTGCTTTGCACGTGCACCAATATTCACACCTGTTTTGATCGGGTTGGTTTCGGTAAGCGAATAGCTATGCTTGTCCCAGAAGCGGCGTGCGTTGCGGTAGTCGGTCACGTCTTCCAGTACCACATCTGTTTCGAGGAATTTCAATTTTATAGAAACCGAGTCTGTATTCTCAAATCCTGAAGTATTTTCTTTTAGCAGTTTATCAAATGACTCTAATGAATTCGGTGTACCGGAGAATTCTACTTCTTTTCCACTCTTCAGATTACGGCATGTAGCCTTCCAGGTAATTGATTTGGAGGTGATCTGCGCAGTACAAAAATTATAGAGGAATAACGTAAGTATTCCAGCAAAGGATAAAAAGATCTTTTTCATGGTTGAAAAGTTACTAAAAAGAGCGTTATGAATTATTAATTGGAAGACAAAAAATGTACGCTTCACTTATAGCGGAACTGTCGATAAATAGAACGCAAAATAAAAAAGATCGCCAGCAAGCCCGGGCAGGCCCATAGTATAACGGCATCTACATTTTTGGCAGGGCGAATGGTAGCCTCGGAAATATTTTCCGGATTGCAATACACCGGGATCGTTTCGCCATATTTTTTTTTCTGATCTTCTTCAATTGTTTGGTCGGAGTATTTTGTTTGATAAAGCGTATGATATTGCGCAAGCTCCGTATTGGAAAAAGAATTACCATTCCTCTCGTATGAGTATGACACGAATGTATTTATATATTTTTTGGATACATACTGATTGTTTGTATCCCGTTCTATAAATACATTTTTTATTTTTCCTGATACTTTTTCCCAATGGCGCATCCGGTAAGCCTTGGAAAGATCGGAATAAGTGGTACCCAGAAAAAACAAGTAAACGAAAACCAATAAAAACAATTTTAAAAAAAGCGAAATAATATTTCCAACCATGCGAGACAGATTTTAAGACAATATATGAAAATCTGCAATCCTGTAACATTTTTAACTAGTTCTGTCGCGACAGAATATTAATAACGTTGAATGCTGTAACAATTTCTGAAAATCATGAAAGTGCCCATGCCTCAATTTCTTTATCTTTCTGCAAGTGTAACTTAAAACGAAAACTAGTCATGAAAAACATAAAACAATTTACGTTGCTTTTTTGCTGTCTCCTGTGTGCGCTCGGCGTACAAGCAGCGAATCCTTCGGATACAGCAGCGGTAGGAAAGGCCAAAAGACAGATCGCGGCAATGATCGTAGATTCGGATAAGGATTTTATCTTCAATCAAAGATCTACTTCTCCGGATTCCTCTTTTGAAGATTGGTACCGCAAAACCAAGTACTATGAATCGGTTACCAGATACAAAGGAGAAATTTCCTTATTGCGCGAACAAGAAAAAGACGGCATAGTGTACAAATCGTTGATCTTTGGCTGGAACCTGAACGCAAACACCCCGAAAGATGTGAAGACAGAGGCAGAAACCATGCGCAAAGGAGCGCTGGCATTGATCCAGGAAAAAGTGAAAAAAGGGTTTAAATCTTATAAAGTAAAAACCTTGGATAGCTCTGTACGCACAGAGCTGAGAGATTCACTGGGGAACAGAATTTTTGAACTTACCGAAAATAAAACATACCTGCACCTGATCGTTTTCGGAATAAAATGGAGAACCGCTACCGTTGATGGCTTATCATCAGAATTCGAGATTGGCAATGTGCTCAATAACCGCGACAAGAAAAAAATTCTGAAACTGGAACATTCATACAGTCTTGTAGGCATTAAAAATGACATCGCCCTCTATGCCGCAGTGCTTCATGATGACGTGATCTTTGCGGTAGACAACCCTACCAACAAAGGCGTGACGGTAAATATAAAAGTGATATTTGAGTGTGAGGCAAAAGGAGTAGTAGCCGAAAAGCCAGAAGAGACAAGGATCACTGTGCCGGCCGATATGTTGAAGTCTTATGGAAAAGATAAAACAACCTGCAAAGTAACCGGCTGCAAATCGAAAAGCTGGAAGGTAGCGGATTGGAGCGTAGAATAGTAATTCAGCAAGAGCAACAGCAAGAGTATCCGGAATGATACTGAATACTCTTGCTGTTGCTCTTGCTGACCTACTCTTGTTTATTTATATTGGACTTTCCCGCCAATCTCCTTAGCTATTTTTTCCATTTCTTCCCAGCCATTCATGATCGGAGTACCTTTAGAGCCTTGATTGGCAATTACCATATTGGTTTGGCCAGCTACCAGGATTTTTCCAGTAAGGTATACTTCCGTGCCTTTGAGCTGCGCGTTGTAAGAAACTCTCGCACCATTTTTTAACGTTCTTGCCGCAGTAGTGATCACTTTGTTTTTTTCACTCGGCGTATAATCGCGCGATTGCAAAGCCTTCATCACTTTGGCAGAAGCAGTGTTTGAATCCGGCAAGGTAATAATGATGGTATTGGCTTTTTCAGGTGCAGATTGCGAATAGCCTACTACGCTCATAAAAGCGAAGACAAAAAGGAAGAATAGTTTTTTCATGTTTCGGATTAGTTTAAAAGTTATACTTGAAATCGTTTTACTATAATAAGCAAAGATTGGGAATAAATGGAAACGCAAAGGAGAAAAATTATGCATTTTAACTCAACTCGACATTCATAACTCATAACTCAAAATTATTCCTCATACAACCTAAGCCTATTGCGGGCTGCAATTAATTCCTGCTGCATGGACTCCAGGCGTTGGAGCAGACTGGTAATAGTATCAATCCCTTCCAGGTTGATGTGAAGGTCGTTGTGCAGGCGGATTATTTTTTCAAGTTCGCGGAGCTGATCGTGTTGCAGGTATTGTTGCTGACCGATGGTGATGATCTCAACCAGTCCAAATTCATTCAAAGAAATGATAAAGGAATCGCTGACGTCGTGAAGGACGCAGAACTGTTGTATGGTGATGAGTCGGTCAGTTTCCATTATTTTTTCAGTTTAGACAGTTCGGTGAATAATTCTTTCTCCTTAGCGCTGAGATTTGTTGGAACCTTGATTTGATAAGTGATATAGAGGTCCCCGAATTCTCCTTCTTTTTTATAAACCGGAAATCCTTTTCCTTTTAGTTTTACTTTAGTGCCGTTTTGAGTTTCCGCCGGGATCTTGAGTTTTACCATTCCGTCAAACGTATCTACCATGATCTCTCCGCCGAGCACTGCAGTATACAGATCCAGGTCTACGGTAGAAAAAAGATTGTTGCCATCGCGTTTGAATTTAGTATTGTTGGAAATGGAAAAGGTGATAAAAAGATCTCCGTTTGGGCCGCCGTTCACACCTGCGCTGCCATGGCCAGGGATCTTGATCGTTTGTCCGTTTTCCACACCGGCAGGAATGGTAAGACGGATGCTTTTTCCGTTTACGGTAAGCGTTTGTTTGTTGGTTGTATAGACGTCTTTTAAGTCCAGGTTTAATTCCGCATTGAAATCCTGGCCACGGAATTTGCTTTGTCCGCCACGCTTATTGCCAGAGCGGTTGCCAAACATAGAGCTGAAGAAATCGGAGAAATCATCTTCCGAAAAATTTCCTCCACCTGTATTGCCACCAGAAAACCCGCCGCCAAAAGGTCCGCGTTGTTGACCCTGTTTTTCTATTTCATCCGCATGCTTCCAGTCTTTGCCATATTTGTCGTACTTCTTACGGTTCTCCGGGTCGCTCAGTACTTCGTGCGCTTCGTTGATCTGCTGAAATTTCTTTTTCGCAGTTTCGTCGTTTGGATTCACGTCCGGATGGTATTTGCGCGCGAGTTTACGGTAAGCCTTTTTAATATCGGCATCGCTTGCATTTTTATTTATTTCCAGTACTTTGTAATAGTCGACGAAATCCATGTATGGTGCGTTTTATCTATGCGAATTATCTATTGTTAATTTAAATTATTGCTGCCTTAGTTTCAAGTGATATGGAAGAAGATATAAAGAAAAAACAACATCGCGCAACAGAAATTGCGGGAATGTACAGAATAAATTCCAAGAACAGCGAAAACGCATGTTCGCTCAGAGTCTTCCGCAACCTGAAGTTTGAAATTTACCAGCGATCTTAGCAGGGTCTCTGAGTGAGTTAATAAGGACATCTGTCGTTGCTACTAGCAGCTCAGAGTTCCCTGCAAGCATTACTATTAAACAAATAACTAATTGGCGCGGGAGACTCTGAGCGGACTAAGCGAAGTACAATACTCATAGCTTTTCATGTTCGCTCAGAGTCTCCCGCAACCTGAAGTTTGAAATTTACCAGCGAACTTAGCAGGGGACTCTGAGTGAGTTAATAAAGACTTCTGTCATTGCTACCAGCAGCTCAGAGTCCCCTGCAAGCATTACTATTAAATAAATAACTGATGAGAGCGGGAGATTCTGAGCGGACTCTCCCGCAACCGCAGCAACGGACAATACTCATAGCTTTAATGGGATTAAAACAACTCTTTCAAAAAATGCTGTAATACTTTTGGGTCGATATTTTCTCTCCTTTGCATTGGAAACAATGAGTTAAAATAACCCAAAAATGGAAGTCATTTCAATGTAAGGTTTTGGAAAGAAAAAACTTTTCTAACATGAACTATATCAACTAGTTCTGTCGTTAGAGAGGCATATGACTTCCAGACCTTTTATTTTACTGTGTTTTCTCCTCGCAGCAACGTTGCTGACAGGGACGAAATTTGCTGCTGAAAAAACTGCTCCTGAAGAAAGCGGAAATACCACAACTATTGCCACTTCCGACAGTATGAAAACAGTTTTGCTGCTGGATAAACTGGCCGCAAAAGGATTAAATGCCGAAGTTCTTTCTCTTACATTGAAAGGCTATGAAAAAATGAAAGATAGTCTGGGTGCGGGTTATCGCTACCTGATGATCGCTGATTTTTCCAAGCCTTCCAGCGAAAAGAGGTTCTACATGATCGACCTTCTAGACTCTGCGTTGGTGTTGAATGATTATGTAGCACATGGAAAAAATTCCGGCAATTTATACGCCAATGAATTTTCCAACACACCACATTCCTGCCAAAGCAGCCTTGGCTTTTATAAGGTCTCCGAACCTTACTACGGCCAGCACGGCTTGTCGCTGAGGCTCGATGGACTCGATAAGGGATTCAACTGCAAGGCACGTGAGCGCGCTATCGTAATGCATACGGCAGACTATGCGCGCCCGGAGTTTATCCAACAAAATGGCAGAATGGGAAGAAGCTTCGGATGTCCGGTTTTACCGGCAGAAAGCTTCCACAAGATTTCCCGCTCTGTTTCGGGAAACAGTTTATTGTTCATTTATTATCCCGATTCCAACTATCTAAACAAATGTATATGGCTGGACTGAGGGAAACCTAAGTCTTGCATATATGAAATTATACCAGTTATTATTACTACTTCTTTTTACCGGCACGATCTATTCCTGCTCGCCTAAGACGCATCCTACGGCTTCTGCCAAAAAAATGCAACCGGCGGCAAACCCGGATTCCATAAGGCCTGTAGCGCCGGCTCAGGGTAACCCGAAACAAAAAATCCGAAGAGGATATTGGAAGCCTGATGAAGTATCGCTTCAGATTTCGCTTGAGGATTTTTTTAAGACACACGAGGCGGGTTATATTTTTACCGCAGATACAGTAGATTTTCCAGTCTGGACGGCAATGATCAATCTTTACCAGGCCCGCAATTATCAGGGCATCTGGCCGGATGAAAAAAAGATCCGCCAAATGGTTGTCTTAGTACGCACAGCAGAATACGATGGACTCACACCCGACGATTATCACCCTGATGCGATCGAAGCGTTTTTAAAAAAGATCAAAAAAGACACTTCTTCTCAAAACCAGCTCCAGATCGAATTGCTGGCTACCGCTTCCCTAATGCGCTATTGCCGCGATATGTGGTCCGGAAAAGTATATCCAAAAGCAGTTTTTCCCGAATGGAATTATCAGACACGCGCTCTTTCTCCTGAGGATACTGTTGCCTGGGAACATTTACTCACTTCAGATTTCGATACGCTTGCAGCATACCTAAGACCGCACACTGAAATGTACGAAGAGCTAAGAGCCGACTACCTGCACCTGGACGAGCTGGAAAAGGCAGGAGAAGAATGGCCTAGAATAGAATACCCGGGCAAAGACCTGAAAGCCGGCGATACCAGTACGGTACTGTTGAGCATCAAACAAAGGCTTTACAACATGGGATTGCTTCTCCGCGAACCTACCGATAGCATTTTTGATCTTACGTTGAGATTGGCCTTGGTAGATTTTCAGGTAAACCAGGGATTGCCTACTACAGGTTTGCTCGACAAAAAAACAATTGCCCGTCTCAATTTTACACTGAAAGAAGTAAAAGACATCGTCCGCGTAAACATGGAACGTTGCCGCTGGCTCGAACCTTCTTCGCCGGAAGAATATTTGCTGGTAAATATTACAGGCTATGAGCTGCACTATATCAAAGGAAAGAAAATAGATTTTTCTACACGGATAGTGGTGGGCAATGAAGAACACAGAACAAAAATATTTCATGCCAACCTGGTCAACGTAGAATTCAATCCTTATTGGACTGTCACAAGAAATATTGCTACCGAAGAAATTCTTCCGATCCTCAAACGCGATCCGTCTTACTTAGACCGCAACGATATGGTGCTCTGGAGAGGGGAGGAAATTGTAGACCCTTATACGCTGGATTTTGCAATGTATAGCAAAGACAATTTTCCGTTTGTAGTAAAGCAATCGCCCGGATATAAAAATGCATTGGGCGTAGTGAAATTCAACATGCCCAATCCTTATTCTATTTATATGCACGATACACCTTCAAAAGGTGATTTCGAAAAAAATGGTAGAGCCTTCAGCCACGGCTGTATCCGTGTGTACAAGCCGCTTGATCTGGCAGAGTATCTCCTGAAAAAACAAGGTTTCTCCCGTGAGCAGATTGAAACGATGGTAATCAAAGGAGATAATGTAGTGATCGGCTTGCAAAAGAAGGTGCCGGTGATGATCACGTACTGGACGTATTACAAAGATATTTATTCCGGCAAAACTGTTTTTTACAGAGACATATACGGCCGTGATCAACTAGTGCTCAATGAGCTTAACAAAAAAGTAACATTGAAAAAGAATCCTTTACAAACCCCAAAAAGCAATCTTGTAAATTAATTAATAGGGATGATGACTATCTCTACTCCTGAAAATCCTTTAATACTGTATATCAAGCTTAAAAACGCACAATTTTTTAATTCCTCTATCTTCTTACATCAGGATTAATAATCAACATTTCATTGTATTTTTGTCATATAATCTTGATTTAAAATGTGTGAATCTTGTAACACATTTTTTTTCAGATCAGGGTATTTTTAAATGACCAAGATGAAAAAAATTTTAGAAAATGATTTTGTATAAAATGCATTCGGCAGTTCATAAAAATGGATTGCGGTGGATTGCTGTGCTATTGCTGGTAATAAATCTTGCAGGCTGCATGCCCTACCAGGCGTATCTGTACATCGTACCCGATGAAAAAGACATACATCGTTTTAAAAAGAAAAACGTGTTAGTTAAAAATGCGCTACAGTGTTCCAACCAGGCTTTTAATTTTCCGCAGCGTACCAACAACAAGCCAATCTATGTAAGCAATTGGGATCCTAACGAACCTCTGGAAAAAGCAGCCTTAGAGGAATTCCTGGAAGATCGCAAAGCGAAACATTTTTTAGTGATCAAAAATGATAGCATTGTATTTGAATACAACAACAAAGAAATAAAGGAAAACGAACCCACTCCCGGATTCTCCATTGCCAAAGCATTAGTCTCCGCTACGGTGGGCGTGGCGCTGAAAGAAGGATACATCGGGTCGGTGAATGATCATGTAAAAGATTATATCCCTGAGCTCAATTATCATCCCTACTTTGATCAACTCACCATCAATCATCTGCTCAACCAAACTTCCGGACTTAGAATGGAGGTAGACAATATTGCGTATGCGTATTATGGCAAGATGGAACATATGCTGAAGATGATGCACTTCGATGCCCGTCCTGGTGAACATTTGGAGTACATTAACATCAACACGATCCTTGTCGGAATTATTTTAGAGCGCACTACAGGTAGAAAGCTTCACGAATATTTTTCCGAGAAGATCTGGTCAAAGATCGGCACTTGCGATTCTACGGTTTGGGCATATGATTACCAAACTAACCACACACGCTCATTCAGCTGCTTTGGCGCCTCCGCCAGGGATTATGCGAAATTCGGAAAATTGTATCTCAACAAAGGTAAGTGGGGCAACGAACAAGTAATAGACAGCAATTGGGTGATCGCTTCTACGAGTCCGGTAAATGCATTGGGTGAAAATGTTGGCTACAATAATAACTGGTTCGTTGGCGAAAAAGAAGTAGGCGATTACCTGGCCATGGGTATGTATCGTCAACAGATCTATGTTAACCCCAAAGAAAATGTAGTGATCGTTTCGCTCATGAAATTCAATAAAAAAAATCTCCCCCTCCGCTGGTGGCAAGTGCTAAGGCAAGTAGCAGAACAAGCCGGCAAAGAAGTACCCGATAAAGTTTCGGAAACGAAGGTTTATGGCTTTAAAGAGTAATGCAGAAGTTATGAATGTTGAATTATGAATTATGAGTTAATCCATTCAACATTCATAACTCATAATTTAGTCCACTCAGAGTCCCCTGGTAGAAGCTGTTGCTACATTTATGCTTCTGGACGCGGGAGACTCTGAGCAAACACAATGTTGAATTATGAGTTAATCCATTCAACATTCATAACTCATAATTCATAACTATTTTGTAGAAGTGGTATCTTTTTCTTCTTTTGGCGTTGGTATATTTTCCTCTTCCACTTTCATCCCTTTTTCCCATTGAAGCATTCTAAATTCCAACTGCCTGCGTTGTAATTCAATCCTGGCTTTTTCTGTCTCTGCTTGTATGGTTTCCGCTTTCGCTTCTTCCAATTCAATTTCTGAATCGATGATCGCCGTAGATTGAAGGATTACCTGGTTGTACAAACGCTCGTATTTAGTACTGTCGATAAGCCCGTTGAAATAAGCTTCTGCCAGGCGATACAGCGCTTCGTTGGTAATTCTTAAGCTGGAAGACTTTTGATAAAATAGCGCCAACTGTGTTTGTAATTTTAATAATTGCGTAGCATCGATGGTTCCTTTTACCTGGATATTGGAATCCGGTTTAAGTGTTTTCAGAAAATCAGGCTCGGCTGCCTGGGCCGCAAGTACGTTGATCTTCCCGGTGGAATCAATTTTGATCAACGTATAACGCTCTCCTGGTCCTTGCTGGGTCCACCAGATATTGGTGTTGTTGGATGTCACTTGCTGAATGTTTTTAGAGGGAAGTGTCTGGTTTATCACAACAGGTCTGGATGCCTGGCAGCCCGCCAGATACAGGAGAATGAGCAAGCATAAGGAGAATGAAAATGGTTTCATCTTTTCAAAAATTTATGGGTCTGCGAAAATAAGATTTTCAAAATAATATAAAGGCCTCAATAAACAGAATCTGTGAAAGTATTGCCGGAGTTTTCCTCTCTGAGTTAATGTTGACTTTATTTCGGAGCTTCCGTTTTCAACAAATACAAGGCAAGCAATGTTACCCAAGCAAATCCTATGCCGGTAGACAAGCGTTGAAAGGCTCCTCCGTATTCTGCAAATATAGATACCTGGTTAAATCCGAGAGCAGCCAGTATAAAAAACAAGGGCATGCCAATGCCGGAAATAAGGGAATACGAAGCCCATCGGCGTTCGCCCAATGCTTTGAAGCGGCGACGAAAGACACCGCAGGCAGCGGGGATGCCGATAAATACCAACATAGAAACTATATTGTGCAGATGCCCATGCAAGGTTTGCTGTCCCCAAAGAAAAGGTTGATCTTCCGGATAGCCATACACCGGATCAGTTGAAAAAATGCCAGCGCCAATCAGTCCTATCCCTATAAGGCCCATCAGAAAAGGGCCCCAGCCTCCCGCTCTCGTATGTTCGAGGATACGTCGCATTCCAACAGAAAAAAGAAGAAATAGAAAACCAGTCATCAGAAAGTTGGTGATCTGTATCCATCCATCCGGACCGATAGAAAGAGAGCTCACCGGATAGCGGACAGGATCGTAGTTCATACGTGTAGCACCTTCTACGAGATAGATAGCAATAAATAATGGTCCGGCCAATACACCAGCCAGCAAGAGCAATTTGGTCAGTTGTCCATTTTTAGTTTCAATAGCATCCATAATTATAAATTTTCTTTCTTAAAAAATTTCTGGTAGTTGACATGTTTGCCTGAAAGCATAAATACTCCGTCGCCAGTATAATGTATGGTTTCCGGATATTTCGGGCTAGCGGGTGCATGTGCTTTTACTACTTCAAAAATAAAAAAATTGTATTTAGACACCAGCCTATCGTCGTGCAATTTGCATTCAAGATTAGCATAACACTCTTTCACGATCGGAGCGTGTACATAGGTGCCATTCTGTGGCGTAAGATGAAATTTTTCGAACTTATCTATTTTGTCTCCATGCACATTTCCAATTCCGATCACTTGCCTCATTAGATTGGTAGTAGGAACATTGAGTACACATTCCCGGCTTTTGCGGATCATGTCGAAGCTATGGCTCCCGCTGCTGATCATGCATCCTACGAGTGAAGGAGAAAATTCAAGTACCGTATGCCAGCCCATTGTCATGAGATTTGTTTTGCCTCTCCAGCAAGAGCTAACTAGTAAGATCGGCCCAGGCTCAAGAAAGCGACGAATCATGTGTACGGGGAAATCTTTTTTCTTATATGTTTTGGCGATGGTATGCATAGGCGAAGTTTGGTCGAATGTAAGGGAAATTCTCAAATGGTCTTTTACATAGATCAGGCGAAAGTTTGCATCAATCAATACCTCTGGCGATTGTTTTTGATTAAAAAGAACTGAAGTTTTTTTAATCCTGTTCTAGGAAGGAGCAAAGAATATAACTACTCAGGAATTGATTAGAACTGTGCTTGTCTTTTAAACAACTTGTGGTACGACTGAAAAAAATATTTTATGAAAAAGCTAAAAGAAATTTTTCGCAAAAAAATAATATCCGAAAACCCTGCGGGGTTACCTAAAACCGAATCTGTCAATCCTGCCGAGCTTGATTTTGGCGGACTTCAGAAAAAGACGAAATCTTCCACCGAATCGCGGAAGAATGTAAATGCCGATCCAAACCTGATCCAGGGAAATGAGTTGGATGAATAAAAACAGTCGTGACACAAACACCAAATGCAGGATGCCAGATACCAGATACGCAATGCAGATCTTTGTCTGGCATCTTGTATCCGGCATCTGGCATCCCTCTTTTTCCGGTTATTCTAATTCAATGAAAGTATGCTGTTAGATTCCAGTAAATCACAGATCACGTATTGGACTGCCGGATTGTTGCCATAGTAATTGCGGTCGATCGCTATGTTTAGCGCTTGTACGATCGTATCTATATATTCTTTCTTATAGCTTGTCAATACATTTTGTACGCCGCTTGTAGTAATGACTTGTAAGGCATAACGAGTGCGCATGATCAGAAAAGCCAGCGCACTTACTACAATCATTGAGAAGCTTGAGGCAATAGCCAAACGCACAGGATTTATAGTTAATAAATTTTCTGCTTCAAATCCATTCACATTGATATAGCCACTTGCCACAAGCGTCACCAGCAGAAGGAAGCTCACGCCATAAAATCTTTTCGCCGTGATCACAATAGATCTATAGCCAATAATGCTTTTCAACGGATACGAATCCTGATGTACATTTAAGGTATACTTGGTAACCGATACACCGTGGTTATCAATGTATAGCAGTTTTGACGAGTTCATAATTTAACTAAAAGGTTTCTATGTAAAGATTCATTTCTTGTACACAAAAAATGTTATAAAGCTCCGCAAATCAATTATAATATTCACACTGTGAACCTTGATTCTCAGGATTAGAAGATTTACTTGATTTTTATTTTCATGATTTTGTATAAATACAACGTCATTGCGAGGAAGGCGGCCGTAAGGCCAACTGACGAAGCAATCTGTCAGCTACGCAGCCTGAGCCTATTTCCTTGTACAACTAAAGGATTTTCTCCTATCGGCTATTTCAATAAAAGATGTAGTAAAGTTGAAATCAGAAATTTCTACGCACAAGGTTCTTACTGAATGACAACCTTATGATCATCTTGCAAATAAAAATCAAGTAAATCTTCTAATCCTGAGAATCAAGGTTCAGACTACCTGCTAAGATACTTCCGCAGTTCCGGCGCTACAGGTTGTTGAATAAGCGCATTCTGAAGCACCCATTTTTCCGGGTTTTCTGCTTCGATGAGGAATTGAATTTCTTTGGCTTCCATCACTGCTACAGGTACTCCGTCGCGGTATAAGATTCTGTTGCCTGCAAAACCGGCGATGCGTCTGCCTGGAGTAAGAATCCCTGTAAGGTTGAGCGGATCGGCAGCGCTTACAGACACAAGCATTCCTGCTTTGTTTTCTTTTTTTACCTCACGCATTTCAGTGATCGCTTCGGGAAGCGCGAATTGTTCTCCCCATACACCTTCTACAAATCTTCCGCCACGTATCTGTCCACGGGCTTCCAATGTACGGAGTACGCGTACCAGTTCACGCCATGGCGGCGCGAGATTTTCTTTTTCTACCAATTTGCGAAATAAAATTCCATACCGGCGCAACAGAGCCCAGGCCACAGCTTCTGTGTCTTCCACAGATCGTTCGGTTTTATTTTCTCCCTGGTACAACAGTGACCAACGGCCGGCGGCATCCATCGAAAATGTTTCCGCACTTCTGCGCATTCCCGCGTTGCGTTTGTATTTATCAGGCACAAGCAAAGCCCGGAGTCCGGTGAAAGAATCGGAAGTCACTAAATTTTGCCCGATCAATTCTCCTAAACCTTCTTCTACCTGTGAGTCGAAAAGTTTTGTAGCAGCTACCAGGTCATGAAAGAACGAGGCGCCTTGTTTCTGCAGCACTGCCAGGATCGACAGCGCCCGGGAAGAAAGATTTTCTTCCGAATTTGTTTCGGAGAAAGAAGAAGAATTTTTCCATACGGATAATTTTCCCCGCTCTACAAAAGAGATCGGCGTAGTGCGGATCGGGCTTCCGGTTTTTTTCTCATTGTTTACTTGTGGAGTTCCGCGGAAACGGCCCCAGGAAATTTTTCCTGAAATGCAAAGCATGTCGAGCCATACATAATTGTAAGCAGCGATACGGGAAGGAAAAATATCGCTTTCCCAGGCTACGGCGGAAGCTTCGAATCCTTCCAGTTTTAAAATCGCCTGGTATAATGCATCGGGCCCTTGCGGCTGTTGGCCGGGAAGCATCTGGTGCCAGGCAAACAGGAAACGCATATAGTCCGCCGCCGATACAGGTTGTATCTCACTGCGCAAGCGTTTGATCGTATAGCGATGGATCCTTGCCAGCAAGCGGCGTTCGCACCATTCAAGCATACCGCTCTCGGTGAAATTTCCGCGAAACACAAAGCCTTCATTTTCCAAAGCATACAGGGCCTGGTCAATCGTAGTTTCTGGTAGAACCATCAATGTTGCTAAGCGGGAACCAGTCACAGGCCCCATGATCTCCAGCCTGCCACGTACCACTTCGATGAGCGGATCTTTGCCGGACAGCGCTTCGATTAGGCGATCCGGAACTTTTACTTCATGTATAAATTCTTTGCCAGGATAAATTTTTTCAAAATAAGGAAGACGCTCTGTCGCAATCCATAACCTGTGCTCGCGTGTAACCATGAGTACGGTAGCTCTCTTGGTTTGAATAAGCGTTTCAAAATAACTTCCCCAATAATGATCCAATCCTTCGTCTTCTGCGATAAACCCGGAAAGCAACAACGCATCGTGCAGCTCATCGGCGCTGGTCACTTCAGGCCATGCTTCGGCTTGTACGGCTTCAATGGCTTCCATGTCGAGTTTGCCAAGATCGTTGGCTTCTGCAGGAGAAAGCCAGCGCCGGTTTTTTACGGCCAGTGTTCTGCGTTCTTCCAGCGGCGCATCGTCGAGAAAGGCATATGGTCTGGCGGTCAATATTTCGTGGGCAAGCGGAGAAGGTTCCTTCAGATCCCGCGCCACGAGGTTGATCTCACGGTTCTTGATTTTTTTCAATAAGGCCTCCAGCCCTTCAATATCCATTGCTTCGTAAAGACAATCATGCAGCGTCTGATTGATCAAAGGATGATCGGGTACTTCACGTTCGCCGGGAATATTTTCCAGGCAAGCCAATTGATCGGGGAAAATTTGGGCGACAAGATCTTCCGATTGCATGCGCTGTAGCTGTGGCGGAACTTTCTGATTGGCCCTTCTGCGGATCACGGCAAGTGCACGTGATGCATTCCAGCGCCAGCGGATCTCAAACATCGGCGCGTCCAGTAGGGCTTGTATTAAGACTTGTCTTACTGTGGCAGGGTTTAAATACCCAAATACTTCTTCAAGCGGGAAGCTATGGGTAGAGCCAAGCGAAAGAATGATCGCATCATCATTCGCAGCGGCTTGTAATTCAAAATTAAATTTTTTGCAAAATCGTTTTCTCAACGCCAGTCCCCAGGCCTTGTTTAGCCTACTTCCGAAAGGAGCGTGAATGACCAAATGCATATCCCCTGCTTCGTCGAAAAATCGTTCCATCACGATCGTTTCCTGCGAAGGCATCACTTTCAAGGCGGCTTGTCCGCAGGCTAAGTAGGTTACCAGTTGATCCGCAGCATCGGCGGAAACTCCGGCTATTTCTATGATCCATTGAAGCGCTTCCTTCTTCCAGCTTCCATCGTCGGGCTTGGTAGGATCCTGGTGCGAAAGTGCTTCGAGATCTCCTAGTCGTGAGGAGACTTCCTGTCGCAACCTTGACACGGCGAAGGAAAGTTCCGGGCTTCTGCCGGGCGCTTCTCCCAGCCAGAAGGGAATACTCGGTGGCTGTCCGTGTGCATCTTCCACGCGCACTTTTCCATTTTCGATTCGCAATATTTTCCAGGAATTATTTCCAAGTTGAAAAATATCTCCGGGAAGACTTTCAATAGCAAAGTCTTCGTTCAGTGTGCCGATAAAAATATTTTGGGGTTCAAGCAAAACATCAAAATCAAAATTGTCGGGAATAGCGCCTCCGGAAATAAGCGAAGTGAGTCTGGCGCCTTTGCGCGCACTAATGCGCTCGTTGATGATGTCGTGGTATAAATAAGCTCCTCTTCTACCGCGCCTTGTGGTAAAGCCTTCGGTAAGCATGGTAATGATCTCGTCAAATTCTTTTCTTGTGAGATCGCGGTAAGGGTAAGCTTTTTTTGCAAGTGTAAATAGCTCTTCTTCGTAATATTCCCTGCAGGAAGTTTCGGCTACTATTTGCTGGGCCAGAATATCAAGCGGTTTTTCCGGCATGCGGATCTTGTCTAGCTCTTTGTAGCGGATGGCTTCCATGATGGCAACACATTCTACCAGTTCGTCGCAGGTGAGCGGAAATAATTTTCCTTTCGGAATTTTATGCACGCTATGACCGGAGCGGCCTACACGCTGAAGGAAAGCAGCGATCGAACGGGGCGAAGAGATCTGGCAGACAAGGTCAATAGAGCCAACATCGATCCCCAGCTCCATGGAAGCTGTAGCCACCAGGGCTTTCAGCGCTCCGCCTTTCAGCCTTTGTTCGGCTTCGAAGCGTTGTTCTTTCGACATACTTCCGTGATGCGCCAATACTTGTCCCGGGCCTAAGCGTTCGTTGAGGTTGTGTGAAAGTCGTTCGGCGAGTCGTCTTGTGTTTACGAAGATCAACGTCGTCTCGTGGGTTTCGATCAGGTGAATTAATTTATCATAGATCTCTCCCCATACTTCATTGGCCATGACGGCGGTGAGCGGCGAGCGGGGAATTTCAATCGAAAGATCCAGCTTACGCGCATGACCTGTATCGATGATCGTGCAGGGATGCATGCCGCTCAGGAAGCTGGCAACTTGTTCTACCGGTTTTTGCGTAGCAGAAAGTCCGATGCGATGCAGCCTGCGCTGGGTCAGGGCTTCCAGGCGTTCTACCGACAAAGCTAAATGCGAACCGCGTTTGTCACCCACCAGTGCGTGGATCTCATCGATGATCAGTGTATGCACGGAGCTTAGCAGTTCACGGCCTTTCACGCTTGTGAGCATCAGGTAAAGCGATTCGGGAGTAGTAACAAGGATATGCGGAGGATGTTTGATCATATTGGTTCGCTCCGTAGCAGTTGTATCGCCGGTGCGTACCATTACTTCAATATCCGCGGCGGGAAGGCCGGTGGCTTCCAGTTCTTTTTTTATTCCTTGTAAAGGAAAACGTAAGTTTCGTTCGATGTCATTGCTCAAAGCTTTCAGCGGAGAAATATACACTACTTGTATACCCGGCGTTAATGTGCCGTTAATGCCTTGCTTTATCAATTCGTCGATGGCGGAAAGAAATGCCGCAAGCGTTTTTCCCGATCCTGTAGGAGCGGCGATCAGCGTGTTTTCGGACGATTTAATCGCTTTCCAGGCTTGTCCCTGCACATTGGTAGGAACCCCGAAGCTTTTTTCAAACCAGTCGGAAACAGCGGTATGGAAAAGGGGAAGCGGCATAGTATAAAGATACGAAATTGTAACGTAATGCGGGGGCAAATAGTGCGGCAGGAAAAATTTGGATCAACGTTTGATCCAACCGGCGTAGTTGCCGGAAGTTTTTACATACTCGTAAGAATGATATTGTGCCAGTTGTTCGAGCTTTTCAGAAGCATGAAGCGTCGTAATTGGCAGATGATTGGGCAGTGGCGATGACCAAAGCGTATCATTGTGTTTAAGAGTGATCATACTTCCATTTTTAACAATCTCTATTTCGCGACGGTGAACATAAGCTTGTTGCATATCCGGCAAAAGTACGCGGTACCAGCTACTGGTTTCGGAAAGTAGTTTTACATAAGTGTCTTTTTGTTCTATACGCAACACAGCGCTGTGCTCAGAAGGCGCTGCATGAAAAGAAGATTGCTTGGTGGAAACCTTTGCGATGCGGTTGCGGAACGAGGTATCGAGTTTGGCTTCATGGATCTCGTGCATTGTTTGCACATAATACAAAGGATCTTTGGTACCGTTGTCATAAATGCCAAAATGCAGGTGCGGTGCGGTCTTGGCGGCGTTTCCGGTATTTCCTACCTGGCCTATGATCTCTCCTTGTTCAATCGCCATACTGCTTTTGACCCATTGAGAATCGAGGTGAGCGAAATAATAAGTTTGCGAACGTTTGGAATCGTAAAGCCAGATCACTTTTCCGCCAAGTGCGTTGGTACCTACATTGTAAATGATCCCATTGGTAGGGGCCACTACCGGCGTGCCTTTGGGAGCGAAGATGTCAATGCCTTCGTGCGCCCTTGCGCCGTTGTCGCGCTTGTTGCCATAGAAACTTCCGATCGAATTGTTGGTCGCGCCTTTCACAGGATTAATCAAGGCGGGTTGAATATGAATTAAGAGCGTATACCAGACATCGCTCAGTAGTTCCGGTTGCAGTCTCAGCAAACACAGGCGATCGCGGTTGGTTTCGTAGTGCAGTACAATTCCTGAATCAGCAAAAGCGACTTCTTTCCATTTATTATCTTCCCAGGCAAAAAGGTTGGCAAAAAGCGCGGCGCCTTGTTCTGTTTTTACAGTGCCGGATACTTCTACAATTTGCCCCGCATGTAAATGGAATTGGTATCCTCTCGCCTGTGGCTCTGCATCGTCGAAGAAACCAGTCTCCGTATAGGGCAATAAGAGCATAGTAGAATCGTGAAAAACCTGCCTGCCCGCTTCTTCCCAGGCAGCGGCCAAGGCCTTTTCTTTTGATCCCGCGCGACGGAGCGAGCGAAGGTATTTTTCGTGTGGAGATGATTTAAATATTTTTTCTTTTACAGTCGTACTATTGCAACAAAGCAAGACAATCCCTACGGTAGCCAGTAATAGCAAGAGAAAGGAATGTTTGTGAGTTTCCATGAGTAAAAAGTAATTTATCAGTGTACATGTTCCACCACTTCTTTTAATTTGGACAACACCATCTTCCAGTTTTGAGTGGAGTGTGCTTTTTCATTTTCCGAAGCAATATTATCCTGCGTAAGCGTAAGCAGTGTATTGTCGCCTGTTTGCTGTAGCTCGTAGGTAACCAGGTTATAATTTTCAGGTTTGTCTTCTTTGCCCTGCATGGAACTCCAGTAAGTGCTTTGAAGAATTTTCTCCGGCACTATTTGTTTGATAATACCTTTGTCGTGGTATTTCTTCCCCTGGTATTCTCCGGAATACTCAATAGGACTTCCTTGTTTCCAATCAGTAGAAACATCCGTACCCATCAAGTATTGTTTGATGAGCGCAGGTGTAGTAAGCGCTCTCCAGACCGCAGCCGGACTGGCATGCACAGTGATCGATGTTTCGGCGGTTAGTGTGTTCATGGGATATAGATATTTTGTTGTTGAATTTTGGATCCCTGATCCCTGATGCCAGATAAGGCAATATCTGGCATCTTTTTTAAACAGGTTGTCCGGTCATCTTTTGACATTCTTCAGCGCAGCGGAGGCAGGTTTCTGCGCAGTTGCGGCAGTGATCCATATGGCTGTGTTTACCACATTCTTCGGCGCAACGAAGGCAGAAGTCGGCACATACTGCACATAGATCTCCGGCGTATTCACTGCCTAAGGTCATTATACGAGCAGCGCTGAAGCACATTTCTGCGCACTCGCGGTCGAGCTGGATGCAGCGGGTGAGCATGGGCAGGTCGCTTTCTTTAAGGCATTCGGAAGCACAGTGGTCGCATAGGGTGGCACATTCTAAACATGCATCAATGCAGGATTGATATTTTTCATGGCTCATAGAAGTAAAAAATTGTTTTGTTTTCCTATGTTGAAATTCGCTATTCTAGGGCTAGAAAATGTTATAGAGGAATGGTAATAAGTTACATTATTCATAGGTGAACCATGATTCTCAGGATTAGAAGATTTACTTGATTTTTATTTTCATGATTTTTTATAAAGACAACGTCATTGCGAGGAAGGCGGCCGTAAGGCCACTGACGAAGCAATCTGTCAGCTACGCAGCCTGAGCTCATTTCCTTAGTCTGCTCAGAGTCCCCTGCAAATAGCAGTATAAAACTTTTACTCTCTTGGGTGCGGGAGACTCTGAGCGGACTAATGATTTTTTATAAAGACAACGTCATTGCGAGGAAGGCGGCCGTAAGGCCAACTGAGGAAGCAATCTGTTAGCTACGCAGCCTGAGCCCATTTCCTTAGTCTGCTCAGAGTCTCCTGCAAATAGCAGTATAAACATTTACTCTCTGGGTGCGGGACTCTGAGCGGACTAAAAGACAACGTCATTGCGAGGAAGGCGGCCGTAGGCGGAAGCAATCTGTCAGCAATGGGCACTGTAATAAATCTTGCTAATAAAAATCAAGTAAATCTTCTAATCCTGAGAATCAAGGTTCAATTCTTATGGATATGCGAAAAAACGATTCTGTTACATTCTTCCGCGCATTTGCGACACATGTCGGCACAGATTTTACAGTAGTTAAGATCGGTATGTTTTTCAGATTCTATGGCGCAGCGGTTACAGTAATCGGCGCATACCACGCATACGTCGCGCGCATGCTCACTTCCCTGGTTGAGGATTCGAACAGTGCTCAGGCACATTTCTGCGCACTCCCGCTGCAGCTGGATACAACGGGAAAGCATTTTTATCTCAGATTCTTTCAAGCCTTCAAATGCAGCCTGGGCACAGTGCGTAGCACACTCCAGGCAGATACTAATACAAGAATAATATTTTTCAGCATTCGTCGACATCCTATTTAAAATCAATTACAAGATTTAATTTATTTGTTACAATATTCACACTCTTAAATAAAAAACTTCCAACCTTCCGCTATAAACATTTATTTCTTATTGAAAAGTTTTTTATTTTTATATAAACACGCAGATTATGATGGAAACTGAAAACAAAATTTACAACATATATCCCGATCTGGATTCAGGAATTATAATGATGGACTGGGAAGGATATGCTACCAGTCAACAATTCCGTGAAGGAACAGAAACCATGCTTAATTTACTCATTGAAAACCGCTTTCACAAGGTTCTTGGAAATATTAAGGATATGGTACTTATCGGAGCGGATGATCAAAAATGGATGGAGACCAATTTTCTGCCGCGCGCCATTCGCTTTGGGTTTAAAGCTTGCGCAATTGTAAGACCTATTAATTATTTCAATAAGGTAGCCGTAGAAACAATTTCGTATAAAGTAGAAAAAGAGAAACTGTTGATCCAGTTTTTTGATACTCCAGAAGAAGCCAAATCCTGGCTCGATAGTATATAAAACCGGAGGTTTATGCTGAAATAAGATACCAAATGCCCGATACCAGCTACCCTATAATTCATTCCTTTATGCAGTATCAGGTGTTCGGCACCAGGCATTTTCAGTTTGTTGCTCTGGGTTATTTGTCGTAGATTTAAACAATCGTTGTGCAACATTAAATTGAGGGAAAGTTTTTTCAAAGAGCTATTCTGCTTTTTTTGCATTACAGACTGTACCAAAGCCTGCACATTTTAGCCTTAGGCGAACTCGAGGAATAATACCTGGTTTGATTTCTTAGGTAATCGTATTTGATAACATCCACAATTTAATTTATTAGAATGAACTCTACTTCAATACATTTATTGCTTGCCGATGATGATGAAGACGATTGTCTTTTTTTCCAGGAAGCATTAGATGAATTAGCACTGGATATAAAATTTAAAGCTGTTCACAACGGAGAACAACTAATACAATATTTGCAGGAAGCAACAGAACTCCCCACCGTTCTTTTCCTTGATGTGAACATGCCTCGCAAGAACGGACTTGAAGCACTCAAGGAAATTAAGCAGCAAGAAAGACTAATGCATCTTCCGGTGATCATCTACTCTACTTCTTTTGATATAGAAACGATTAATGCCTTGTATATTCACGGAGCACAGTTTTATATTCGTAAACCAACGGATTTCAAAAAACTGAAGCAGCTCATACACCATGCACTCGATCAAGTGCTGGAGGCTTACGGGATGCAGCCTCCCAGAGAACGGTTTGTTTTATAACACGAAATAACTTTGTTGATGAAAGGGATAGTAGCTGAAAATAAATATTCATTTCTCGCCAACGGCGGTGAAATGGGCAAACTTACCCGCAACAAAGATTGGAGCCTCACTTCCCTGGGCGATCCTTCCCAATGGACGCAAAGCCTGCGCACAACCCTCAGCATTGTACTCAACGCCAAATCCCCGATGTTCCTGCTCTGGGGACCGGATCTGATCGGTTTTTACAACGATGCTTTTCGCCCTACTCTTGGCGAAAATGGCAAACACCCTTCCATCCTTGGGATGCCGGGAAAAGAAGCCTGGGCAGAAATGTGGGAGATCACAAACCCTCTGTTGCAGCAAGTGCTCGAGGGTGGGGAAGCGATCTGGCAAGAAGATCAATTGATCCCAATTTACCGCAATGGTCATATTGAAAACGGATACTGGACTTTTAGTTATAGTCCCGTAAAAGATGAAGAAGGAAAAATAGCCGGCATCTTGGTGACATGCATGGAAACTACCGAAAAGGTAAGAAGTATTCGATTCCTGGAAGACAATGAAGAGCGTTTCCGCAACACGGTAATGCAGGCGCCGGTCGGTATCACCATCCTCCAGGGCCCTGATTTTATTGTAGAGCAGGCCAATGAAACCTATCTCCAGATTATTGACAAGAAGGAAAAAGAGTTTGTAGGGAAATCGCTGTTCGACTCGCTGCCTGAAGTGAAAGAAGCTGTGGAGCCTTTGCTCACAAATGTATATAATACGGGCATTCCTTATTATGGCACGGAATTCCCTGTTTATCTCAACCGCTACGGCAAAAAAGAACTCACTTATTTCAATTTTGTATACAAAGCACTTCGCGAAAAAGGCAATACTATTTCCCGAGTGATCGTAATAGCCACAGAAGTAACGGCTTCTGTGAAAGCCAAAGAATCGCTGGAAGAAAGCGAGCGCCAGTTTCGCAACATGGTGATGCAATCGCCAATTCCTATGACAATTTTTAGAGGAGAAGATTTTGTGATTGAGATCGCCAACACAGTGATGTATGAAAAGATCTGGCGAAAAAAACCAGAAGACCTTGTCGGAAAAAAAGCACTGGAGGTTTTCCCCGAATTGAAAGAACAAAAATACCCGGAGCTTTTGCGTGAAGTGTACCGTAGCGGAATGATCCATAAAGAAAACGAATCCGTAGCCTACGTACAGGGCGACGATGGGATGAAGAAATTTTACCTCGATTACGAATATGCTCCGCTGTTTGATATCGATGGTTCTGTTTCCGGTCTTATCATTACTGCAAACGATGTAACGGAAAAAGTAGAAGCAAGAAAAAAACTCGAAGAGAGCGAAAGCCGTTTCCGCAACGTAGCCGACAGCGCCCCTGTGCTGATCTGGATGGCCGGGACCGACAGAGGATCATATTATTTTAACAAGGCATGGCTGAGCTTTACAGGCCGCTCGCTGGATCAGGAGAAAGGGAACGGCTGGGTGGAAGGCATTCACGCCGACGATCTGCAACGTTGTCTTTACACCTATGTCACGGCTTTTGACAAGCAGGAAGAATTTTACATAGAATACCGTCTTAAGAAGAACGACGGCACCTATCGCTGGGTGTCCAATCACAGCGTACCACGTTTTACACTCGACGGCTCCTTTGAAGGGTATATTGGCGCTTGTATGGATATTCACGAGCGTATTGAATACCAAAAAAAATTGCAGGAAGACGAAGAGCGCCTCAACATCGTGATCAATGCCAGCGAGCTGGGTACCTGGGAGCTCAACTTGCTAACCCGTGAAATAAACTACTCCGGCCGCTACCTGGAGATCATGGGTTATCCAAAAAAATCGATTGTTTCACACGAAGAGCTGGTACACCGCCTGCACCCTGATGATCATAAAGCAAGAGAGCGTGCCTTTAAACATGCCTATGCTACAGGAGTACTGCATTATGAATCAAGAATAATCTGGGAAGATAAAACGATTCACTGGATTGAATCGAAAGGAAAAGTATTTTACAACGAGCGAAACAAGCCGGTATCGATGCTTGGTACGCTTCGCGATATTACTTCTGAAAAACTGTTTCAACAGAAACTCCAAGAGCGTGAAGAAAAATTTCGAGTGCTTGCCGACTTTATGCCACAGCTTGTCTGGACCGGCAATGCGCAAGGACATTTAAATTATTTCAATCGCTCCATGTATGAGTACTCAGGACTGAATGAGGATCAAATGATCGAGGGTGGCTGGCTACAGATCGTACATCCGGAAGATCATGATCATAGTTTTAATGCATGGACAACAGCAGTGAAGAAAGGAAAAGATTTTCTTCTCGAACACCGTTTCCGCCGCGCAGACGGTACTTACCGCTGGCAGTTGAGCCGTGCCATGCCTCAGCGCGACGAGACAGGCAACATCCAGATATGGGTAGGCACTAGTACCGATATACAAGAGCAAAAAACATTTACCAGCGAACTAGAAAAAAAAGTGTTCGAACGCACCAAAGAATTGAAACAGCGAAACAGCGAACTGGAAAAAATGAATACACAGCTCCAGTCGTTCGCCTATGTTTCCAGTCACGACTTGCAGGAGCCGTTGCGCAAGATCCAGATCTTTGCAGGAAGGATATTGGAAAAGGAATCCAAAAATCTTTCCGAAACCGGGCAAGGTTACTTTACAGGCATACAAAAGGCTGCAAGCCGCATGCAGCGGCTGATCCAGGATTTGCTTTCCTATTCACGCACCGACGATACCGAAAGGGTCTTTAAAAAAACCAACCTGGAAGAGATCATTGAAGAAGTGCAAAATGATTTTAGAGAAGCATTGGCTTTGAAAAATGGAATGATCATCGTGCAGCAAACCTGTGTGGTGAATGCGATCCCATTTCAGATCGGACAACTATTTCATAATTTTATAAGTAACTCCATCAAATTCTCTATCGCCGGCAAGCCGCTTAGGATCTATGTAGAATGCAAGATCGAGAAAGGAGAAAAGCTCGCGGTCGAAGGATTGATACCGGATAAACAATATTGTCATATCTCCATTTCCGACAATGGGATTGGCTTTGATCCGCAATACAAGGAAAAAATATTCGAAGTATTCCAACGTCTCCATGGCAAAGAAGAATACGGCGGCACCGGCATCGGTCTGGCGATTGTGAAGAAGATCGTAGACAACCATGGTGGATTGATCTTCGCTTCCGGTGAGATCGGCAAAGGCGCTACCTTTGATATTTATTTCCCCGCCGAGCCACGTTAACAATGGCCTTTAAGCTTGTAACCGTTCGTTTGCCGTTTTGAATGAGCGCAAACGATTTAAGGCCTAAACTGCCAACAACGTATAATCAGCATGACCTTCATCCGATATCTTCCTTGCAACACACTCCAGCCTTTTGTAGAGTCTTTTGCCGTACAGGAAACAGCCGAAGAACAAAGCTACAAAGTATTGCCCGGCACAGGCCTTGTGATAGGGTTTCAGTACAAGGGAAGATTGTCTTATTTAGAAAATGAAAAAGAAATTCCACTCTCCGTTTCAGGAGTGACGGGCTTGCAAGACAGCTTCAGGATTTTTAAAAATAGTCCGCAGATTGGTACTGTACTGGTATTTTTTAAAGAAGCAGGCGCCGCTGTTTTTTTCAAACAACCTTTGCACGAGCTTTTTCGCGAAAGCGTTTCCCTCGATAATTTCATGCTCCGCTCAGAGTTATTAATACTCGAAGAACAATTATGTGAAGCACAAACGGATCAGGCAAAAATTAAAGCAGTAGAGCGATTCCTGCTTTCCCGCATAGATCCTGTGTTTCCCGATCCATTGGTAGTTGCGGCGCTTACGCTTATAAAGGATAGCAAGGGAACGATCCGTATGAAAGAGCTGGCCGAGAAACTGAATAGTAGTCAAAGTCCTTTGGAAAAACGTTTTCGTAAAGCAGTAGGTGCTTCGCCTAAAAAATTTGCTTCCATTGTAAGGCTTCGTTCATTGTTACAAACCTACAAGCCTGACCAGTTGCTGACGGAGCTGGGTTACGAAGCAGGATTTTATGATCAGGCGCATTTTATTAAAGAATTTAAAACGTTTACAGGGCAGACGCCGGAGGATTTTTTTAAGAAATGAATCTGTCATCGCAGGAGTAGCAGCAGACGAAGGAAGCAGCAATCGATTCCTAAGCACGTATCAGTAAAACAAACGATTTTTTACAATTCCATCCCCTCAAAATCTTCCACCTTTGTCGTAAGAAAAACATCAAAACTATGTTCACAATAGAGCAAATAAAACAAGCGCATTCCAAGGTGAAAAGCGGTGCAGATTTTCCGGCATATATCCAGGAGCTAATTAAGCTCGGCGTAAGGAATTACACAAACTACGTAGGCGACGGGCATACAGAATATTCGGGAGAACAAGATTTTAAAGCCGAATCAGAAGCAAAATATTCTGTGATGAAAGTGGCAGAAAATTGTAACGAAGCGCTTTTTAAACAACGTTTGGCGGAACATCAGCAAGGCAAATCGGATTATATAAGCTTTTGCAGACAAGCAGCTGAGTTAGGTATAGACCGATGGGAAATAGATACAAATGCGATGACCTGTATTTATTATGATAAAAAAGGAAAGAAAATATTAGTAGAACAAATTCCTGGTTAATTGTAGATCAATAAAATGATCAATGAAATAAGCGAAACAGCAACACCGGCAATCAAAAGGATCCGGATGATTTTATAACGGTTTGCATTCGTATCCACCGATGCACCTTTTCTGGCGAGGTAAAAACTAAGAATACCGAAAGGGAAGGAAATAAAGAGGTTTATAAAATAAGTCCAGAACGCGCTGGTGAGCGCAAACCACAAGGCAAAGAGAAGTGATGCATAAAAGTAGTAACCAGTTTTTTTGTTCATTCGTCTAAAATAAAATCCGTGGCAGAAATAAAACCGCCACGGATTTCTTTTAAGGGCTTGTATTATTTTACCAATTTATAAGAAGCCGTATTCGATTGCTGATCCTTTACAGTAAGCAGGTAGGAACCCTGCTTCAGCGTTTCTACGTTCAGGTTGGTTACCGAACTAAATTCTCCTTTGCGAACAATATTGCCATTCATATCCGCCAGCTCGTAACGCATCAGATCCGGGAGGCCTGTAGAAATAGTAACTGAGGCGGCCATTGGGTTAGGATAAACAGATACATTTATTTTTTGCGCATCTTTTGTAGTAACGGATGTCACCGTAATATTGACAGCATTGGAAGCGGTCACAGAAATACATCCGGAGCTTGGTTCATATGCCATCGCAGTATAACTTCCGGAAGCGGCAGGAGTATAAAGGCCATCATCAGAAGTATCCACTGCACTGGTATAATTTGCATCCTTGTAGTAGATCGCTTTATAGACAGTGCTCAACTGTGTGGATGCATTTTGTACATCCAGGGTTCCAGTGGTAGTGTCTTCGATAGTAAGAGTAGGTGGGTTTTGTACTGTATAATCGACATTTGTATCGTAAGTACCCGAAGAAGGAGAGGTATAGGTTAAATGCACCGCTACCGAACATACTTCTGCCACTGTAAAAGGTACATCCTGCAGTAACACGGTGACCGTGTTATTTCCCGAGCTACTTGAGCCGATAGCAGGAGTAGAAGAGGGAGTATAAGAATAGAAACTTGTGGTAAGATCGCTATGGTAAAAAGTTACCGTATACGAATAACTGTTGGCAGGAATTGAAAAGGGAGTCAAATTGGTAAACCCGATGGTTACATCTTGAGTGGTGTTAGGGCAACCATATTTAGGAGTAGGACTCTGAACTGAAAAATACGACACTGCATGTGTTTTTGTGAAAACGGCAAGCGCTAAAAGAACAAATACTATTTTTTTCATGATCGTTAGTTTAAACTTTATATTGTATAATTAACCTTCTCCATTTAGCTGATCTGTCTTTCTTTAATGCGTTTTTCACACAATAAGTAACATCAAGTTAGTAAAAATTTAGATTGTAAATATTGAATCATGAACTTGTTTTTTTGTAATTAAAATGTGGGCCAGTCGTGCCATGGCTATGATTGAAGGCACAATTGATTTTTATGCCTTTCCTAAGACCCGCAATACAATTATTCGAGTTTATCAAGCGCTTCCAGCAAGTCTTCCAGCACAATACGATCGCTGCGAAGAGTGATCCGGGCGGTAGAGTAAAAAGGGTAGCGCTCCTTAGACCGTTCGCGGATCACAGCCTGGATCTCTTCAGGAGTTTTATCCTGATAGATTGGCCGGCCTGAAAAATCGGTGTTCTTCACTCTATTCCAAAGTTCTTCCGGCGATACATCGAGAAAGACAGTAATGCCGTGTTGGTTCATGAGCGCCATGTTGTGGTGAAAGCAAGGAAGTCCGCCGCCGGTGCAGATCACTAAATTTTCTTTATCAAAAAATTGTTGGATCAGCGCATGTTCCATCAGACGAAACGAAGCTTCGCCGCCTTCTGCATAGATCTGTTCAATACTTTTTTTCTGCTCTTCAATAATGATCACATCAGTATCTACAAAACCATAACCCGAGTGCAGCGAAAATTGCTTTCCAAGGGTACTCTTGCCACAGCCCGGCATTCCTACAAGATAGAGACAAGACTTCATATTTAGTTATTAGTTATGAATATTGAATTATAAATGGTGTATATGAAATAGCATAGGATACCAGGAAAAAAAATATTTCTAAATATTAATTCATAATTCATAACTCAACATTCATAATTTAAATTAACCATGCATAGTTTCTTTCTTACTATATCGATTCATGATAGAAGCTTCGAATTCTAGAAATTCCTGCCAACGTTTGTCTACATCTTCACCTTCGGCGTATTGGCGGGCGTAATTGATGAAGGTTGTATAGTGCGTTGCTTCGCTTACCATGAGTTCGTAATAAAATTTGCTCAGTTCCTCATCTTTTATTTTTTCGCTAAGCATTTTGAAACGCTCGCAGCTTCTGGCTTCTATAAGTGCAGAAAAAAGCAGCCGGTCGATCAGAACGATCCTGCGCTGATGACCTTTGCGCATAAACGAATATAATTCCCCTGCATATTCATCCTTCCGCTCGCGGCCAAGCTTGAACCCGCGCGCTTTTATGATCTCGTGTACCATTTCAAAATGCGAAAGCTCTTCCTGCGCAAGCTTGATCATATCCGTGACAAGATCCGTGTATTCAGGAAAATTCACGATCAGGTAAATGGCATTGGAAGTAGCCTTTTGCTCGCAGTACGCATGGTCCGTAAGGATCTCAGAAATATTTGTCTCCACAATGTCTACCCAGCGCGGATCTGTTGGCAATTTTAATCCCAGCATTGTTTAATTTTTAATTTTTGAGTTATGAATTTTAAAACCAAGGTCAGGCAAATCAGTAACGTGTTTTGTCTGTTTTATCTTTCCATACCTGAAAAGCATTTAGTGCTTCTGCCCGTCCAAGTTGCACAAAAGGAATTTTTCTTTCCGAAAAATCTTTCTTCAATTCCTGGTAGATCATTGAATCATCAAAGCCAATATTGGCGGCATCTTCGCGGGTATTAGCATAATATACTTTGTCGGGCCTCGCCCAGTAGATAGCACCCAGGCACATAGGACAAGGCTCACAGCTAGTATAGAGAATACAGCCATCCAGTTGAAAGCTATTCAGATTTTTACAAGCATCGCGAATAGCCACTACTTCTGCATGCGCCGTGGGGTCCAGTGCAGAGGTGACCTGGTTAGAGCCGCGGCCAATGATCTTTCCGTCTTTTACAACCACCGCGCCAAAAGGTCCGCCTTTATTTTCCGTTGGTCCTAAAAGCGAAAGCTCAATGGCGGCCTGCATAAATTGCTCGTGTTCGGTCATCTGGTAGAGGTGTTAATTGGATATCAAATGCCAGATAATTTATTTTACAAATTTATCTGGTATCTTTTTAATATTGATTTTTCGTTTCTATAAACTTATTGTATTGCTCTGTAGTGAGGATTCCTTTTAATTGGTTTTCCCATTCATCATAAGCAAGTTTGCTGGCCGATTGAACGCGTTGTTTGTCGGCGCCATATTTCTTGCGGGCATCGGTTACTTTTGCAATACGGTTCAGCGTGATGCCTTTGATGTTGGTTACTTGTTCGTCACTAAGGGAAAGATTATCTTTTAGTTTCGACACTACTTGATCTGCCTTTTGATCGGCGGTGACAGGGGCTTGCACGGTTTGGGAATAAGCGGCTACGGTAAATCCAAGCAGGATCGCGAAAAGAAACACTAATTTTTTCATAAAATTTTCAGGTTAGTAATTACTATAATTTTCAGGATTAACTAAGATGGCTAAAATTTTTCTAAAAAGAAAAAGAGAGAAGAGATAAGGACTGTTTTCAAGCCATTGTTAAAGCTTTTCTCCAAGAAGATAATAAGAGATAGTTCGCAGAAAAATACTATTTTAGGAGCATGGTAAATTGTTGAGCCAAGACAAACCATTATAAGCGATATTCGTTAATCTTACTTGATACTATAAACCTAAAATGTATGAAAAAATCCCTTACCCTTTTTCTTACCCTGATCTTCTCAGGTTCAATGTTTGCGCAGGATTTGCGTACACAGTTGGAAACCGACTATCAACAATTTGTAGACGCGGTGAAAAACAAAGACGGAGATAAACTGAAAAACGTTGTCAGCTCGGCTTATTATCTAAACACCAAAAATGAATTGATCTCCGCGCAGGTAAAATTCCCCGATGGATTTTTTGCAAGCGCTCCGCGGATGGTCTATGATCTGAAAAAAGAAACCTTCGTCAAGGCCTTTGCCAATGGCACTACCGCCAACAGCATTTACTATGGTAAAGATGCTTTCGGCTCTGAGTCTCTGTTGATCTTACGTTTTATTAAAGAAAATGAGCAGTGGAAATTTTACAATGCGCAGAACAAACTATCACAAGACATTCTCGCAAAGTGTAAAGCAGGCGATACTACTTTCCTAAAAACAAAAGATTTTTATCCGGATGGCAATGCACCGGCAGTTCCAGCCGAGATCACGTCGATCGATTTCAAAGCTACACTGGATTTATTTTGTGAAGGCTACAGTGTAAAAATAAAAATAAACGGTATCGAGCAGCCAGGTACCGACAAGACTACCAACGATATTGTTGTACTTGGCGGTGTGAAGAAAGGAACAAACACAATCGAGATCACGGCTACGCCTATCACAGGAAAGACGATGCAGCGCGTGATGATCAGTATTGCTAAAGTAGTAAACACGCAGGAGTACGAGGTATTCTCAATGGAGGACACCGCATTGCCGGCTTCGATTGTAAAGCAGTTTACAGTGAACTAATGTCAATCCCGGTTCAGACAAAAAAAGCCCCGATTTAAGTCGGGGCTTTCAAGTCCGCTCAGAGTCTCCCGCGCCCGGAAGTTTATTTTCAGCAAATGATGTTGGCAGGGGACTCTGAGCTGTCGACAGAACCTGTCATTGTTATTAACGGCTCAGAGTCCCCTGGTGAGGTTTGTGGTAAAACTTTATGCTTCGGGTTGCGGGAGACTCTGAGCGGACTGTAGTGAATTTTTGTTAACTTCGAATAAATTTTTTAATACATATTTTTTAATCTTTAATTTATTTTCTCATGTCTGTAAAAAAACTCCAAACAGAAACATCAATAATTTATTACTGTACCTTCACCTGTTATAATTATTTAACTTTATTTGAATGGACTGATTTTTATGATCAAATATATAACTGGTTTAATATCCTTATCAAAAAATCAATCGGAATAAATGGATATGTAATAATGCCAAACCATCTTCATTGTATGTTATATCTGCCAGAACATAGTAAACCGATTGATAAAATTATAGGAAATGGAAAAAGATTTATGGCATATGAAATAGTGAACAGATTAGAGCAATTGCATTGGCATGAATTACTTTCTACTCTTCAGGAAGCGGTTTCAATTAAAGAAAGAAAAAAAGGAAAAATACATCAGGTATTTCAACCATCCTTTGATGCAAAGCCATGCGACTCTGAATGGTTTATTGAACAAAAACTTAATTATATACATAGAAATCCTGTAAGTGGTAAATGGAGTTTGGTAGATGATTATACGGACTATGTACATTCTAGTGCGGGATATTACGAATGCAATCGACCAGCATTGATTGATATCATGCATTATAAAGATGTAGGATTACTGTGCTAATAAAGTCCGCTCAGAGTCTCCCGCGCCCGGAAGTTTATTTTCATCAAATGATGTTGGCAGGGGACTCTGAGCTGTTAGCAGAACCTGTCGTCATTATTAACGGCTCAGAGTCCCCTGGTGAGGATTGTGGTAAACTTTATGCTTTGGGTTGCGGGAGACTCTGAGCGGACTTAATGTCAATCCCGGTTCAGACAAAAAAAGCCCCGATTTAAGTCGGGGCTTTTTTTGATATAAAACTGTAAACAGTTTACAAATACAATGGAAACTTCTCCATCATTTTGTTTACTTGTTTTCTAGCTTCTGCAATACGTGTTTCATTTTCATGATTCATCAATACTTCGTCGATCAGGTCTACGATCTGGATCATGTCGTTTTCTTTCAACCCGCGTGTAGTCATTGCAGCGGTTCCTATGCGCATACCGGAAGTAACGAACGGAGATTTATCGTCAAACGGCACCATGTTTTTGTTGATGGTGATGTCAGCCTTGATCAGTGTATTCTCAGCGATTTTACCAGTCAGGTTTTTAGAACGAAGGTCGATCAGCATTAAGTGGTTGTCGGTACCTCCGGAAATGATCTGGTAGCCTTTGCTCAGGAATACTTTGGCCATTGCCTGTGCATTGGTTTTTACCTGTTTGGCATATTCTGTATAATCGTCGGAAAGTGCTTCGAAGAAAGCCACAGCTTTCGCAGCGATCACATGCTCCAGCGGACCGCCTTGCGTGCCCGGGAACACAGCCATATCCAACACGTTCGACATCATTCTTACTTCTCCTTTTGGAGTAGTAAGTCCCCAGGGGTTTTCAAAATCTTTACCCATCATGATCACACCGCCTCTTGGGCCTCTCAGTGTTTTGTGCGTAGTGGTGGTCACGATATGGCAATGAGGGATTGGATCGTTCAATAGACCTTTTGCGATCAACCCGGCTGGGTGAGAAATATCGGCGAGCAACAAAGCACCTACTTTATCAGCTATCTGGCGGAATCTTTTATAATCCCAGTCACGCGAATAAGCAGAAGCGCCGCAGATGATCAACTTTGGTTTTTCTTTTAAAGCAATCGCCTCCACTTTGTCCATGTCGATGATGCCCGTTTCTTTTTCTACTCCGTAGAAGAAAGGTTTGTAATATTTACCGGAAAGGTTTACAGGAGAACCGTGGGAAAGGTGTCCTCCGTGGGAAAGGTCAAATCCTAAGATCGGATCGCCAGGTTGAAGGCAGCCCAGGAATACCGCGGCGTTTGCCTGTGCACCCGAGTGCGGCTGCACGTTGGCCCATTCTGCGCCAAACAATTGTTTCAGGCGGTCGATCGCCAGCTGCTCTCCAATGTCTACAATTTCACAACCACCATAATATCGTTTGCCAGGAAGCCCTTCCGCATATTTGTTGGTGAATACACTGCCCATTGCTTCCATTACTTGCTTAGAAGTAAAGTTTTCCGAAGCAATCAACTCGATCCCGTGCTCCTGACGATCGCCTTCTCTCTTGATCAGATCAAAGATCGCCGTATCTCTGGTGATTTTTTTTGTCATTGTTTCCATTGTGAAAATAGTTGTTATTATTGAAGTTATAAAGTTACGCGAACTTACGTTGAGTGCCAAAATTAAGAAACATATAAATAATAGTTGGAAGCTCAATATGCTGAAATTCAATACTTAATTATATTAGTATAAGAAAAATAAAAAATATATGTAACAACATATATGTTATAACATATATATTTTGTATCTTTGTATCAACAAATTAAAACAGGAAAGAAAATGGAAAAAACAGCAGCCTTCGAACACGAAGTAATAAAAGAAATAAAAAACCGCAAAAGCGGCAGAGCATATTTAGAAAAACCAGTGGAAGAAGAAAAACTGCACATCATTCTGGAAGCCGCCAGGTGGGCGCCCTCCAGCTCTAATGAGCAGCCATGGAAATATATAGTGGCTACAAAAGACAATCCTGAATTATACCACAAAGTGTTCGAAGCGCTGAATGAAGGAAATCAAATCTGGGTGCAGAAGGTGCCGGTGATCATCGTAAGTATGGCTAGAAAAACATTTCTCAAAAACGGCGCGCCCAACAAATTTGCGCTGCACGATACCGGAGCCGCCAACACGCTGCTGGCCTTGCAAAGTGCGGCTATTGGCCTGATGGCGCACCAGATGGGAGGATACGATGCAGACAAACTTAGGAAAGGATTGAACATACCAGACGATATAGAACTTGCTTCTGTGATCGCCGTAGGTTATCCGGCAAATCCGGAGGAGCTTCCTGAAAATCTTCGCACCCGGGAGCTTGCGCCTAGAGAGCGTTATACGCAGAAGGAGTTTGTAATGACGAAAGCATTTTGAATAAATCTTGAATCGTAAATTTTAAAAATAGTTTAATTACTAAAAAGGAGGTTACCATGAAAAAGGTCATTCACAAAGCCAACACCAGGGGGCATGCAGACCACGGATGGCTTAACAGTTTTCACTCATTCAGTTTCGCAGGATACTACGATCCGGAAAGGATCCACTTCGGAACACTGAGAGTACTGAACGATGACATAGTAGAAGGCGGCAGAGGTTTTGGAAAACACCCGCACGATAATATGGAGATAGTATCCATTCCGCTTTCCGGCGCGCTGCATCATCAAGACAGTACTGGTCGCGACAAGGTGATCAACACGAACGATGTACAGATCATGACCGCCGGAAGAGGCATCGTACACGCAGAGTTCAACGACTCCGCTACAGAAAAAGTAAACTTTCTGCAGATCTGGGTTTTTCCAAAACTGAGAAATGTAGAACCGAGGTATGAACAAAAAACCTTTGATCCGGAAAAACGCAAAAATAAATTTCAGGTAGTAGTTTCTCCGGAAGACGCAGAAGCGGTGAACATCAACCAGGACGCGTACTTCAGCCTTGGCAAACTTGATAAAGGCGTAGCAGTAGATTACAAGATCCGTAAGGAAGGAAACGGCGTCTATGCTTTTGTGATCAGTGGAGAAGTGAAAGTAAACGAAGACTCATTGAGTAAAAGAGATGCGATCGGCATTTCCGAAACCGGTGAGATCCACGTGGAAGCCGCCACAGACACGGAAATACTGCTGATTGAAGTTCCGATGAATTAATGTATGTAAGAAACCTGTATGGTATGACAACCATACAGGTTTTAAAAATTTGAACATAGGATGAGGATAGTTTGTTTTACTATATTGCTTGCCACCATGGCGTGGCAGTTAAAAAGCAAAAAGGACACGCTTATGAAAACGAAGAACGTAGAAAGGATCGTCCATGCCCAATCATTTCGAATGGGAGAGATGATCGTAAAGCAACCTTTACCTGCCAGGGGATTAAATAAGACAGGACCGTTTATTCTTTTACACCACGCGGGGCCGAAAGAAATTAAACCAGGATCCAAAAAATTCCGCATCGATCCACATCCGCACAGAGGTTTTCAACCTGTGACCTTTATTTTCCAGGGAGAGATTGAACATTATGATTCCAAAGGAAACCACGGCCTGCTTGGTCCGGGGGAAGTACAGTGGATGAATGCAGGAAAAGGTATCGTACACAGCGAAGGACCGCCACAATCTTTCTTCGAAAAAGGAGGAACCTCAGAGATTATTCAACTTTGGATCAATCTTCCTAAGTCGCAAAAAATGTCGGAGCCTTCTTACCAGGATCTCAAACGAGAAATGATTCCGGTATTGGAAGAGCAAGAAGGCAAATTAAAATTTAACGTAGTAGCAGGAAAATACAAAGACGTGCAAGGCCCTGCAGTTACAGCCACGCCAATCCTGGCGATGACGGCCTATGCAGAAGAAGATGTGGAAACAACTATTAGTTTTCCTGCTTCTTACACAGCTTCACTCTATTTGTTGGAAGGAGAACTGATCCTGAATGGCGAACAAAAATTAGAAAAAGAACACCTAGCGATTTTCGATAGCGCCTCAGATGCGATCACTATTAAAACTACACAAAGAGCTAAAATGCTCATCCTTGCAGGAGAGCCGATCAACGAGCCAATGGTAAGCCACGGACCTTTTGTGATGAACAACGTAGAAGAGATCAACCAAGCCATCGATGACTATGAAAATGGAAAGATGGGTGTGTTGACGAAGTAAATTTTTAAGTGATGAATTATGAATGTTGAGTTATGAATTGTATTTTCAAAAATATATTTGTACTCAATAATTCATAATTCATAATTCATAATTCATAATTCATAATTCATTTTATTCCCATGAAAAAACTAACATCCATCGGCTTAGATCAAAAGTTGTCGAAAGAACTGGCAGAAAAACTGAACACATTGCTTTCCAACTACCAGGTTTTTTATATGAACGTACGCGGTTTTCATTGGAATGTGCAAGGCGACAAATTTTTCGAACTACATATAAAATTTGAAGAACTCTACACCGACATTGCCCTGAAGATCGACGAGGTGGCCGAAAGGATATTGACACTGGAACATACACCGATCCATTCGTATTCCGATTACTTGAAAATCTCAAAGGTAAAAGAAGTGAAAAATGTGCACGACGGAAAAAAAGGATTAGAAGAAGTGTTGAACGCTTTCCAGATCATCATTACACTTCAGCGCGAATTGCTTCAACTCTCTGCTGATGCGAACGATGAAGGTACCAATGCATTGATGAGCGATTACATCCGCGCGCAGGAAAAACTGATTTGGATGTACTCTGCTTACTTGCATAAAAAATAAGGTAATAAGATATTTCATGCACAGATTATAATAAGACAAAATTGTATTCTGTGTGTGCAATTTTATATTCGCTGCGTTGAAAGACAAAAGTTTTTGAAACATGGAGTTCAAGGAACGACACTATACTTTTTAGATCCGGTTTCAAAGGCAAATTGCGCAAGAATTATTCCGTAAAGTAAATTTCTCACTACTAAAAATGCAGTAACTGCTGCTAATTCTTCTGCTGAAAATTTTCTGAATGTTACCACCATTTTTTAGAAACTATTTTTTTCATTTTCAAAACCATTTTCCCCAAAAACTCCTAATTATCCAATCCCGTTGGCCCCGTATTTTTTGATACCATTTTAGTCGAATCCATCTCTAAGATTGTATTATTAAATAGAAAATCACAGCCAAAATATGGCTAAAAAAATTTCAGTTTGAACTATACTAAGATTTCAGATCGAAGAGATTCAAATCTTTTGTGGAAAAAATTCATTTTAAAAATAATTTAAAGTAAATTTGTCAAAAACCCCTTTTACGAAAGTTTCACACTTTTGTTAGAGTTACTTGTTAAATTTTAATTACCCGGCAAACTGTAATGCCGGTTTTATTAAGAGAAAATTAAATGTCGATGAAGGAAAAAGAGAATCAAGGGTTGTACGATGCCAGTTTTGAAAAAGACGCCTGCGGCATCGGTTTTGTAGCCAACTTAAAAGGCAGAAAATCACACGATATTATTGACAAAGCCCTTACGATGCTCGAACATATGGAGCACCGCGGCGCCTGCGGATGTGAATCCACTACAGGTGACGGGGCCGGAATACTGATACAGGTACCACACGAATTTTTCGTAGACGAGTGCCTCAAGATCGGAATTAAACTTCCTGCTTTTGGCAGCTACGGTGTTGGAATCGTATTTTTCCCGAAAGACGAAAAACTTCGCGAAGGATGCCGCGATATCATGAACCGCAACATCGAAAAGCTGGGCATGAAACTTCTGGGCTACCGCAAAGTGCCTACCTTCCAGGGCGACGTAGGGCCAAGTGCTCTTGCCGTAGAACCTGTGATGGAACAAGTCTTCATCAAAAGACCGGACAGCATTTCTGATCCAGATGAATTCGAAAGAAAACTTTTCGTATTCAGAAATTACAGCACCCGCATCATCAGAGAAACTTACCACTTACAATTCCCGGACATCAACAACCTGTTCCACATTGTAAGCTTGTCGTATAAAACCATTATCTACAAAGGTCAATTTACTACCTGGCAAGTACGCCAGTATTTCCCTGACCTGCAGCAGAAGCAGAATGTATCCGCCCTGGCGGTGGTACACTCACGTTTCTCCACCAACACATTCCCTGCATTCAGACTTGCACAGCCTTTCCGCTACATCGCACACAACGGTGAGATCAACACACTTCGTGGTAACCTCAACTGGATGGTAGCACAAGAAGCTAGTTTTGAATCAAAATATTTTACCAAGGAAGAATTGGAAATGGTATTGCCGCTTTGCGACCCTACTGCTTCCGATTCTGCAAACCTCGACAACGCCATTGAGTTGCTTGCACTCAGCGGCCGTCCACTTGCTCACGTAATGATGATGCTGGTGCCGGAAGCATGGGATGGCAACAAGGATATGAACGAAACTAAAAAAGCGTTCTATGAATACCATGCAGCCCTTATCGAGCCATGGGATGGTCCGGCCTCTATTTCCTTTACAGATGGTAAAATAGTGGGTGCCACTCTTGATAGAAACGGTCTTCGTCCTTCCCGCTATGTAGTAACCGACGACGACATGGTGATCATGGCTTCCGAAACCGGTGTGATCGAAGTAGATCAAGCGAGAGTAGTGAAGAAAGGACGTCTGCAACCAGGCAAAATGTTTGTGGCAGATCTGGAGCAAGGAAGAATTATTTCCGACGAAGAACTGAAAGAACAGATCTGTAGCAGCAAGCCTTACAAAGCCTGGCTGGAGAAAAATAAGATCCGCATGAAAGATCTTCCGGAGCCAGCTTTCAAATGGGAGCAGCCGGATGAGAAAACTTTATTGAAGAAACAACAATGCTTTGGCTATTCCAGCGAAGATCTTAAAATGATCATCTCTGAAATGGCGGAAACCGGAAAAGAGCCGCTTGGCTCCATGGGTACCGACTCTCCACTGTCGATCCTTTCCGATCAGGCACAACATTTATCCAACTATTTCAAACAACTGTTCGCGCAGGTAACCAACCCTCCGATCGACCCGATCCGTGAGCGTATGGTGATGTCGCTGGTTTCTTATGTAGGAGGTTCACTAAACCTTCTGGAAGAATCACCGGAGCACTGCCGCGTAGTAGAGCTTCATCAGCCAATCCTTGCCAATAAGGATTTGGAGAAGCTAAGACATTTGGATCAAAAACATTTCCAGACAAAACAACTCGATGTGTATTTCACTGCCGATGGAAAACCAGGCAGCCTTGAAAAAGCATTGAAGAGAATTTGTCAATATGCTTCGGATGCAGTGAACGATGGTTATTCCATCATCCTTCTTTCCGACCGCAAAGTAGACAGTGGTCACGCGCCGATTCCTACACTGCTGGCCACTTCTGCAGTACACCATCACTTGATCCGCGAAGGATTGAGAGGAAAAGTAGGATTGGTAGTAGAAGCAGGCGATGCCTGGGAAGTACATCACTTCGCTACGCTGATCGCATTCGGTGCTTCCGCCGTGAACCCTTACCTGGCGCTGGAAACCATCGTAGGCTTGAAAAAAGAAGGTATCATCAAAGCGGATCTTTCCGAAGATAAACTATTCTACAACTATATTAAATCGATCAACGACGGCTTGCTGAAAGTGTTCTCTAAAATGGGAATCTCTACACTCCAGTCGTACCAAGGGGCTCAGATATTCGAAGCGCTGGGTATTTCTAAAAAAGTGATCGACAAATATTTCACAAATACTGTTTCCCGTATCGAAGGGCTAGACCTGGATGGCATCGCGAAAGAGGCGATGATCAAACACAAGCTTGCCTTCCCTGAAATGGAAGTGCCAAATCCAAAATTGGAAGTAGGCGGTATTTATCAGTGGAAGAGACGTGGCGAGTTCCACCTTTTCAACCCGCAGACAATTCACTTGCTGCAGCATTCTACACGCACCAACGATTACAACGTATTCAAAAAATATTCAAAGCTCATCAACGATCAGACGCAAAAAGCAGCTACGTTGAGAGGCTTGTTGAAATTTAAATTCGTAGGCGACCCGATTCCTTTGGAAGAAGTAGAACCGGTAGAAAATATCTTCAAACGTTTCGCAACCGGAGCAATGTCATTCGGTTCGATCTCGCACGAAGCGCACTCTACACTCGCGATCGCAATGAACCGTATCGGCGGTAAATCGAACTGCGGCGAAGGTGGCGAAGACGAGATCCGTTTCGAGCCGCTTCCAAACGGCGATCTGATGCGTTCTGCCATCAAGCAGGTAGCCTCAGGACGTTTCGGTGTGACGAGCTATTACTTAGCAAACGCCGACGAACTACAAATTAAAATGGCGCAAGGCGCGAAGCCTGGTGAAGGCGGACAACTTCCCGGCCACAAAGTGGACGACTGGATCGGACGTGTACGTCACTCTACTCCAGGGGTAGGTTTGATCTCCCCTCCTCCGCATCACGATATCTATTCGATCGAAGACCTTGCACAGCTGATCTTCGACTTGAAAAACTCAAATCCTAAAGCAAGGATCAATGTGAAGCTTGTATCCGAAGCAGGTGTTGGTACGGTAGCAGCGGGTGTGGCAAAAGCGCACTCCGATGTAGTGCTTGTATCAGGCTACGACGGTGGTACAGGAGCTTCTCCGATCAGCTCGATCAAACATGCAGGACTTCCTTGGGAACTTGGTGTGGCAGAAGCGCACCAAACCCTGGTAAAAAATAAACTAAGAAGCCGTATCGTACTTCAGGCCGACGGCCAGATGAAAACAGGCCGCGACCTAGTGATCGCAACGCTTCTGGGAGCAGAAGAATGGGGCGTAGCTACTGCAGCGCTTGTAACCTCCGGCTGTATCATGATGCGTAAGTGTCACCTGAATACTTGCCCGGTAGGTGTGGCTACCCAAAACAAAGAACTAAGAGCGTTGTTTACCGGTAAGCCGGAACACGTGGTAAATCTATTCTACTTCCTGGCTTCTGAAATGAGAGAGATCATGGCAGAGCTTGGTTTCCGCAGCATCAACGAAATGGTAGGAAGAGTAGACATGCTGGAGATGAGAGAAGACATCAGCTTCTGGAAACACAAAGCAGTAGACTTGAGCAAAGTACTCTTCAAAGCGCCGGCAGAGCCAGGTGTAGGTCTTTACAAATCAGAAGAGCAAGACCACGGCATCGATTCTATCCTGGATCATACGCTGATCGAGATGGCGAAAAATGCGCTGGAGAAAAAAGAAAAAGTTTTCAAAGAATTTAAAATTAATAACCTGAATCGTTCTGCAGGAACAATGCTTTCTTACGAGATCTCTAAGAAGCACAAAGGCGCAGGACTTCCGGAAGATACTATCCATTACAAATTCACCGGATCTGCCGGACAGAGCTTTGGTACGTTTGGCGCGCCAGGGATCAAGTTCGAACTGGAAGGCGAAGCAAACGATTACTTCGGAAAAGGTCTATCAGGAGCGAAGCTGATCTTATATCCTTCGAAAGAAGCGAAGTTCTCTGCGAAAGATAATATCATTGTAGGAAACGTAGCATTCTACGGAGCTACCAATGGAGAAGCTTATATCCGCGGTCAGGCCGGGGAGCGTTTCTGCGTGAGAAACTCAGGAGCCAAAGCCGTAGTAGAAGGAGTAGGCGATCACGGTTGTGAATACATGACCGGCGGTATCGCAGTAATTCTTGGCGAAACAGGAAGAAACTTCGCAGCCGGAATGAGCGGTGGCGTTGCATATGTTTACAATCCTAATAAAACCTTCGAAGGACATTGCAATATGGAAATGATTGCATTCGATCCGATGGAGCAAGAGGATATCGATACGTTGAAAAAAATGATTCAGAACCACTTCGATTTCACCAAGAGTGATGTGGCTGAAAACATCCTGAAGAATTGGGATAGTGAACTGAAGAATTTTGTAAAAGTAATGCCAACCGACTACAAAGCGGTACTATTAAAAAGAAAACAACAATCTGAAAACAAAGGAGTATTAGTAAATGGGTAAGCCGACTGGATTTCTGGAATACGGCAGAGAACTGCCAAAGAAAATGGATCCTACGCAAAGGATCTCTAACTACAAAGAGTTTGTACTGGATTTTAGTGAGGAAAAAGTACAGACACAGGCTGCGCGCTGCATGAATTGCGGTGTGCCGTTTTGCCACAGTGGTTGTCCGCTGGGAAATATCATTCCTGAATTCAACGACGCCGTGTATGAAGGCAATTGGGAAGACGCTGCGGAGATACTTCTTTCTACAAACAACTTCCCTGAGTTTACCGGAAGAATTTGTCCTGCACCATGCGAATCAGCTTGCGTACTCGGCATCAACAAACCTCCGGTGACGATTGAAGAGATTGAAAAGAATATTATCGAAACTGCTTTCCGAAAAGGATATATCAAAGCAAATCCTCCGGCACAGAGAACAGGTAAAACAGTAGCTGTGATCGGTGGTGGTCCTGCGGGAATGGCTACGGCTGCTCAGCTGAACAAAGCGGGTCATACCGTGACTGTATTCGAAAGAGCAGACGAGATCGGTGGATTACTACGTTACGGAATTCCGGATTTCAAATTGGAAAAAACGATCGTGGAGCGTCGCGTGAAACTGATGGAAGAAGAAGGCGTGATCTTTAAGACCAACTCCAACGTAGGCGTGAACGTGAAAGTAAAAGAGCTACTTACCAACTTCGATGCAATCGTACTTACAGGTGGTTCTACCACTCCTAGAGATCTTCCGATCCCAGGCAGAAACCTGAAAGGCGTACACTTCGCAATGGAGTTTTTGAGCCAGCAAAACAAACGCGTTTCTAAAAAAGAAGTAACGGTAGATCATACCGGAAAAGAATATAAGAACGGAGAGCTTCTTGCTACCGGCAAAAATGTATTAGTGATCGGTGGTGGTGATACAGGTTCCGACTGTGTAGGCACATCCAACCGTCACGGAGCAAAATCGATCACACAGATCGAGCTGATGCCGAAGCCTCCGGGAGAAAGAGATAAGAGTACGCCTTGGCCAAACTGGCCGATGATGCTTCGTACTTCTTCTTCACACGAAGAAGGCTGCGATAGAGAGTGGGCCGTAGTGACCAAAGAATTTGTAGGCGACGCCGACGGAAACCTTACCGGTGTGAAGATGGCCGAGATGGGTTGGGTAACTCCTGAAGACGGAAACAAACTTCCGAAATACGTGGAGCTTGCAGGGACAGAGAAAACAATTCCATGTGAATTAGCATTGTTGGCAATGGGCTTCCTGCATCCACAGCACGAAGGCATGCTGAACGATCTTGGCGTAGAATACGACGACCGCGGCAATGTGAAAGCAAAAGAAAATTACCAGACTACCACCAATCCAAAAGTATTCACCGCCGGTGACATGCGCAGAGGACAATCGCTGGTAGTATGGGCCATCGCCGAAGGCCGCGAATGCGCACGCAACGTAGACATCTTCCTGACGGGTACGTCACAACTGGAAGCGCGCGATGCAGGAGTATTGCATTTGACTGTGCAACGTTAACAGTGGCTGTAGGCCTTGTTAATCGTGCATTTCAAGAGAATTTAAATTTAAAAATAAGAGAAGCCCTACAGAAACTGTGGGGCTTTTTTGTTTCGAAAACGTGGACGTTTTTTTTATAGTCGGCACGGACAGGATGTCCGCGCCAATGGCAGGCTTTGAGTGAACGCAACAATTCTATACTTGCGCTGGTGTTTGATCCGTGTTGCAGCGATTTTTCATAAAATAATTTTATCTTTAAAAAATCAATCAACTTTAAACAAAAAAAGCATGTTAGGCGGAATGGAACTTTTAGTGATCTGCGCGCTGCTAGGCGGCGCTTGCGGATATTTCTTCAGAAATAAAAATAGTAAAAACGGAAAAACAGTGGGTGTGCTTCTTGGCGTAACAGGCGCGTTGGTGATCACTTTTATTCTCGTTACCTATGTCTTGCAATCTTATCTTCTAATGCCAGTATACGCTATCCTGGGTGCCTGGCTTTTTAATTTTATTGCAGCGAAAATAAAATAATGGTAATAAGATATGGATATAAAAAGCCTCATAGAAAACTGTGGGGCTTTTTTATTGTCTCGAAAACGTGGACGTCTTCTTTATAGCCGGCACGGACAAGGATGTACGCGGCAATAGGCGTTTTTTGAATAGCAGGCACGGATGAGCGTCCACGCAAATGGGGCAGGATGCCTGCGCCAACGAGAACAGACATCCTGTTCGTCGATACTATTACTAATTAATTTTAATATCTCTTTATGCTTATAGAAAGTCCTAAAATAATCAAGCTATCTGAACAAACGCTTATTCTTAGTCAGAATAGTTCATTTGAATACATTGATCCGATACTAAATGTCTCAATGACTAAAACAATAACAACCTTAACTTTTACTCAAATGGGGTTTAATAAACCAGCACTAGAGATTGACATGAATACACAGCTTAATCAACAGGTAATTTTGTATGAAGGAATGCGAGCATTGATAAAATCTTGCGTTGATAATGCTGAAGAGGTAAAAGATAGAATCTTAAATATTGTTTTAGAGCATTCAAAAACCAAAAATGAAGAAGAAAGGATTAATATAATGAAGATGGATTTTATGAAATTAAAACAATGGTTCATGGATGATATAAGAAATTCAAAAATCTATAAAAATTTTCAAGAATATAACTCAACACAAAAATTAAAAATATTTAGTAAAGCTTTTAACACATTTATTTTAGATAGAAATAAATACACTCATGGACAGCTGTGTTTAATTAGGCCGGATTACACATTTGTATTAGAATATGTCGATTCATCGTCCTCTTACCGAAAACGAATAGCGGTAATAAATGAAGACATCTTAATGTCCTATAACAATTGTTATAAAAAAATCATTAATGTCATTTCAGAATATCATTCAATTCATCAGCAAAAAAATTTTGAATCTAATGAGACGAAAAATCATTAGAAAGAATTTATTATAGTGTTTCAGTAAAACGACAATCTAAAATTATTTTCTTAATCGGATGAATACTTGTTTGCTATAGCGTAGTCAATATATATGCCATATGAAATGTTAAAAAGTGCAAACGGACATGCTTGCGTTAGTAGAGATTTTTGTATGGATTTTCTTATTTATAAAATATCCCTAAATTAATTTCATAATTATCCGTTGGCGCATACATCCCGCCCGTGCCGCGTATTAAAAAACATCCTTGTTTGAATAACCCGCTCATGACGCAAGTCTAACATCTACAACGAAGTTTACCTGTTTAATTTCCCACTCTTATTTTTTAATGCTATATTTTCAAAGCAATCTCAATACACCTGCACTATGAAAAACGCATTTCACAATTTCCTGGAAAAGATAAAAGTGAAAGATCATTTTACAACTGCTTTATCAATCAGCAAAGATGACTTTTTAAGCAGGCTTTCTTCTATTGTAGAAGAAGCGGATATGAATATATTCGCCGATGCATTTGATGTTTTTTCAAGCAGCCGGAAAGAATATAAAGGACAAGTTTCGCCAGAGGGATTTAAGTTTAAAAGGAGAAAAAAAATGTTTGACATGAACTTGAATTTTGCAACGGTGAAAGGAAAAATAGACGAGCTGAACGGTCAGTTGGTAATAGAGACAGAGATCAATGGCTTTACAGGGGTCATGCCTTTCTTTTATGCCATGCTTGTTTTTATTTATTCCATGATCGTTCTTACAACGATCAAAGGAAATGGTTCAGGCGTCCTGGTATTTATTATTCCCCATGGGATATTTATGTTTCTCATTCCATATTTTATGATGAGAAGAAGTGTCTCTAAAATGAAATACGAACTGGAACGCGAATTCTTTTTCCTGACAAAGAAGAGTTGATAGTTGAAAACTTTACTAGTAGTTTATTTAAGCGTATAATAAATAGTAGTCTGCCATTTGCTACGATCTTTTTCCAGTCGCGGGTCCGTTACATATTCTTCTATCACGAGTTCTTTTTCCATACCTTCTTTTTCCAGATACTTATCAAGCGCTGCATAAGCGGGCTGCGTATCTTCATAAGGCCCGAAATAAACAGTGGCAATGGCTCTTGTGGCGGGAAGAAATATTTTTTCAAATCCATCAGGTGCATCCGTATCGTCCTCTACAGGCACAGCTACCGCTACATCGGTTTCTTTTTTAGAAAAGTCTATGCTATGATAAATAGCAAAACCAGGCTCTTTGCCAGGAGTACCTCTGTTGTACAAATCAGTATAGATCGCTACAAATGTTTTCATAAGAAAAGAAGATAATTTCCAGAATCTCAATTTCGCTCTTTTGGCAATAACCGTCTGATGTGGCCTTATGATCTCTTTGATTTCATATATAACTTCTGTTTTCATAATTTACTTTTTAGATAATAAAATTAAGATTGTATCTTCATCGCTACGATGATTTTGGTAAGCAAGGATAAGGATTTATATCATTTTTCTGCGCTTATTAAAACATCCTGCTTACGCGATCCTGTCCGTATAGTATGAATAAAATATCTTGTTTGAATAACCCTGATTAATCTACTTCGTTATGACAGGTCCCATCCAACAGTACCTCGCCGTTCAACCACCCGAAAGACAAGCCGTGCTGGCACAACTCCATTCTATAATCCTGGAAGAAGACAAAACAGTAGCAGCAAGCCTGGAGGCCATGATGGGAAAAGAAATGATCCTCTACAAGCACAAAGACCAGATGAAATACGGCCTCGCGGGAATGAAAAATTATATGACCTTGCACGTAATGCCGATTTATGGATCTCCAACTTTATTTGCGAAGTATAAAAAACTTTTGGATCAGGCGACTTTCCAGAAAGGTTGTATCAATTTTGAATCGGCCGATAAAATTTCTTTGGACATCATAAGACAAATGATCGCAGACTGTGCGGGAATTGATTTGTTAAAAATTCGCGAAGCGTATTTGCAGGGAAAAAAGAAATCGAAAAAATGAGTGATCATTTTTTGCCAGCCAGATACCGCCGCAGGATCCGCTTGGAGATAGGAATACGAAAATAATCGCCAAACAAAGCCAGCAGCAGCAGGCACACCGGAACAATAAAGGCCGGATAGTGATAACGGATGAAACAAAAGCCGCCTACTATTCCTCCTGCCAGAAAAGATACGATGATCGAAATACGAAGCAGCAGCCTGCGCTTCAGAGCGGTGTCGATTGGGCCCGATGGGAATACCAGGGCCGAAAGATCTATCCCCAGATCAGTAAACATCCCGGTGAGGTGTGTGGTGCGCACTACAGAACCGGAGATCATCGATACCAACGCATTCTGCATCCCCATGGCGAATAAAAGACTTCCGGCGAAGTATTCCGGATAGGTTACCAGAGATTGTTTTCCAGCCCAGAATAATATTGCAACTAATACCAGGATAATGCCTGCAATGGGAGCTGTGTAGGCATGAGGCTTGTGAGCGCCCGTTTTACGAATATAACTCGCCGAACAGAATGCTCCTGCCAGGAATAAAAGCAGCCATAAGGTTACGACAAGTACGGCGTGCATTTTCCCGGTGGCTATATTCACCGCTAGCAAGGCCGCATGGCCCGTTACATTTGTTGTAAGTACAGCAAAAGCCAGAAAGCCCGCAGCGTTGATGAATCCTGCAGTCAAACAAAGCAGGATGGCCAATTGCAGGTTGTGATAAAAACTTCTTCTTATGCCGATATGTCTTAACATGGTAGCAAGGTACTATATTTAAAAAATAATTATGGATGATTTTTATCAGCTAAGGCATACTGCGCCTGCGCGGCATAGATTTGTGACAGTAATAGCTTTTCTTATCTTTACAAAAAACAATTATACATATGGAACTAGGCGTAGGAATGTTTGGCGACAACCATTATGATCAGAACGGAAAACCGCTCTCCGCTGGAGACAGATTGCGTGAGTTGATCGAGGAAATAAAACTGATGGACGAGGTAGGCCTCGATTTTTATGGCATCGGCGAACACCACCGTCCCGACTATGCAGTGTCTGTGCCTGAAATTGTGCTGGCTGCGGCTGCTACCGTTACCAAAAATATTAAACTCGGCAGCGCTGTCACCGTGCTGAGTTCGGCTGATCCGGTGCGCGTATACGAAAGCTTTGCTACCCTCGACCAGATCAGCAATGGCCGCGCAGAGATCACAGCCGGCCGCGGTAGTTTTATCGAATCGTTTCCTTTGTATGGATACGATCTTAAAGATTACAATACTTTATTTGAAGAGAAACTTGACTTGCTGGTGAAAATAAACCAACAGGACCGAATTACATGGAAAGGCAAACACCGCGCGGCGCTTGATGACCAGGAGGTATTGCCGCGTGCGGTGAACAATAATCTCAAAATATGGGTGGCCGTAGGTGGTACGCCCGAATCGGTAGCACGTGCAGGAAAGGCCGGACTGCCTGTGATCTTTGCGATCATTGGGGGCAATCCTGTGCAGTTCCAGCCATTGTTTCAATACTACCAGGAAGTGTACCAACATTTCAAACATGATATGGATAAATTTGAAGTGGGAGTACATATGCATTGTTTCTTTGGAGAAGACAGTAAGAAGACAGCCGATGAATATTTTCCTACATATTCTGATCAAATGAACAGGGTGGGTCGTAGCCGCGGCTGGCAACCATACACACGCAGCCAGTTTGATTACGGCCGCAGCCAGCACGGCGCGCTGATCATAGGCGATGCGAACGAGGCGATCGATAAAATTCTGGAGATGCATGAGCTCTTCGGACTTACACGTTTCGCGGCGCATATGGACGGCGGCGGCCCTTCGCATGCTTCGTTGATGAAGTCAATCGAGATCTTTGGAACGCGCATTGCGCCAAAGGTGCGGGAGGCATTGAAGAAATAAATTTTTATGCAAGAAGAGATCGTATTCAGAGCTGCCCGGCCGGAAGACAAGCCCGTGCTTTCTCAAATGATCAAAGCGCTCTACGAGTGCCTGGTACCTGGTGAAGAATATATGACCGACGAAAAAATAAATGCCACCTTTGATCATTTATTTTCTCCTCAACAGCAGCTGCGGCTGGAGGTCTTTGAAACGGATCAAAAAATAATTGGTTATGCTTTGTTGGTCGATTATTGGTACAATGAATATGGAGGAATGGTACTTCAACTAGATGAGCTCTACATCGCTCCGGAAGCCCGCGGTAGAGGAATAGCTTCTTCTTATATCAGAAAAATTTCACAGGATAAAACCTATGTAGCCATTCACCTGGAAGTGCTACCGGAAAATGAAAATGCTTACAAATTATATAAGCATCTGGGATTTGAAGAGAAGGAAACGAAATTGCTTTATAGAGCACAGAAATAATTAAGAAGAACTTTTCGAAAAAATGGTTGTCCCTAATCTAAGATTTGGAGTGAAAATCTGAATTATGAGTTATGAATTAAAAACACTCATAACTCATAACTCATAACTCACAATTCATAACTTAATCCTCAAGCTCCACTTCCTTCAGCATATGACGGTAGTGCAAATAGATGTATGAGTGAATAGCGGTGTAATATTCCTCAAGCTCCATATCATGAAGATCAATCGTTACTTTGCTGTTGTCTTTGAACAATAGCTCGATCTGGTGCGTGACCGCTCTTTCGTGTGTGATGATGGTGACTGTCTGGATATCTTTTACCTGGTAACGGCCTTCCAGATCGTTGTCCTTATATTCGATCTCTTCGTTGGTAAGTCTCAGGAAGTCGTTGTAGTTCTTCACTCCGGAAGCAAGTTTCTCCAGCAATGGAAGTATGATACAGATGGCTGCTACGATAGCGAAACGAATGAGATTAAGTTGGCCTTGGTAGTTGAAATAAATAAAAACAAAGATCACTGGAATGAAGAAATAGATCATCAATTGCGTCTTCAGCTTGTTGCGGTGATTGTGGAAGATCATTCCGCCGTTTACCTCTCTTAATTTGATCGGGAATAAAAATTCTTCCCACAAGATCAGGATCATGATCATGACAGCTGTAGACACCAGGAACATTCCTAAGTAGACACTTTTGTTTTCGCTGAATGCACTGATAGGAATGTTGAAGATTTGTTCTGATAAAAAGAATATGATCGCATAAATGAGAATCAGAAGCCCGATGCTGAATGCCGCCGGATAAGTAGATCGAACTATTTTAGCCATAAAGATTAATTTTAATGAATGAAATTTCCTGCTATAATACTAAGAAATAACCGTTCAGCCGCTAGCGAAGGACTCATTTTGTCTGGTTGCAGGTATTATTTTTATAAAAATTCACGAAAACTTTCATTTTTTACATTTCATAAGTAATTTATTGTTAATTATTTATATATTTAAGACAACTAGACCAGCAAGTTATATAAAAGTATTGTTGTTTTAATAAATATCTCTTAAGACAATATAGGCATCAATCATTTTTACAAAGTACAGCTATGAGAAAACAAGAGTATCAAACTCGAACTTCTTTACATAGTAGAGGAGAAGATCGCAAAACAAGACTTAGCATATGGAATGATCAGAAAAATGAAGACAAGATCAGTTCTGAAAAAGCGATTGAAATTGCCGCGGAAGTCTATGGTGAAATAAAAGGCTGGGGTTCTTCTGCGGCTGATATTGTAGCGATTTTTAGTCCGTATAAGAACAATGCGGAAGCAATGAGTATGATCAGATCGGCCTATAAGAAATCGTATGGTTATTCAATGGATGCGCATATCCGCAGCGACTTTGAAGGGGAGGAATTGAAAAGTATAGAAACGGTAATAAAAGTAGAGAATAAGAGTGCTTACACTAAAGTTCCTGTAGGCACAGACAATGCTTTTGCGGTGGTTACATCCGGCGGGTATTCCAAAGCAAATTCTTTTTTGGAATTAGTGCGCCTGGTGAGAATTGCAGAAGATAAATTAATTGATGCAGGTTATGTAAATATTGAAGACAGGATAAGAATTCTCAGGGGGATTTATTATGGTACGGAATGGAGTATGGATTATGGGAAAGAAAAAAGCGACATGAGGAACCATGCATTCCGTGCTTACACCGCAAGTACAGATAATCCGGCCAATCCGTTAAGTATCCTTGGAGAATCATTGTTTAAGGCTTTGAAAGATACACCAGAATTGAAAGATGGAAACCGCTCTGTAGACTTCGGTCATTTGATCATTGGTTTGGAAGCGAGATCGAGTTATTCCTCAAGAGAAGTTAACCTGCCTACAATTCTGGGTGGCGTTACAGGATTGGAAGCTTCCACCTGGATCGGTGATCTTGGCGGCGGAGCAGGCATGGTTGCGATGAGAAGAATAAAAGAGCCAGGCGTACATGCTAAAGAAATAGTGTTTAATGGAAGTGGACATGACTATGGCGCAATCGTTAACCTGGAAGGCGATATAGCAGCGTATGTACTCAATAGAGATAAGACAGAAAAGGATGGTCCGTCCTATCCTGAATTGAAAAAGTTTGGTTATATTTCAGATAGCCTCGCGGACTATTTGTTGAAAAAAGATAATAAAACAACTAGTACGGATTGGAATGAAAGAGTGCGCATATTTGCACAAATGATCGGCGCTAAAATTGAAAACAACGCTATTATCAACAAAGGCGATTTGATTGCAGCAATTACTACCAAACTCGCAGACTTCGGCGGATTGTATGCTGTAATAAGAATGTATAGTAGCAATATGGTTTCGGAAGAAAATTATAAGGAAGCATCCAAACATATTCTTGGTGCATCTAAAGAAGTGGCAGAAACTTTTGTAGATATGTTGGATAAATGTGTCAAGAATCCATCACAGCCTCTATTGGCAACTCTTGATCCAGCCCCTTCTGCTAAAGGTCAACCATATGGAAGTTTAAGTCATGTATCCAGTGCTTCTAATATCGAAAAATCATTTTACAAAAAATCGGAGCAAATACAAAAACAGATAAAAAAATGGATGAAATAAAAAAATTCCGTTTTATAGATTTCTTCAAAAAGATTTGGTGGTGGAATCTTCTGTTGGATTTCGCACTACTACTAATGTGTCTCTATGTGATGGTGCTTTTTTGGCATGGTCATGATCAAGAGCAGGCATCACGAATAGGGGGGCCTGCATTATTATTAGGGATTCTGCAATTTATTTTTTTGTCAGTATTGTCTTTAATTTATCTTTTCAAAAAACGTTTCCTACTGTTATTAATCTTATTACTACATATAGTAGCGTTATTTTTCTTACTTGATTTATTATGGCTTCATTTTGCATTGTCGTATTTTGCTATCTAATAGGATAGATATATGCTTTCTTAGAATCAGAAATGGATGAAATAAAAAAAATCCGCTTTATAGATTTCTTCAAGAAAATCTGGTGGTGGAATGTTCTGCTAGATTTTATTTTATTATTAATATCAATATATGGTTTCATTCAAATTTGGAATGGAAATAAGACGGATCTGAATAACCTATATATGATTGGAGTCTCGTTTTTAATAGGGTCTCTACAATTTATTTTTCTTGTGGTTTTATTGATAATGCACTTCGTAAAAAAACGTTTTATAATTGCATCGGCCTTATTGTTACATTTAATAGGACTCTTTTTTTTACTTTATTTATTTTCTGCTCTTTTTATGATAGCTATTTTCCCAGCTTAAAAAATGGATGAAGTAAAAAAATCCGCTTTATAGATTTCTTCAAAAGAATTTGGTGATGGAATCTTCTATTGGATTTTGTTTTAGTATTTGCATGTTTATATGTGATGGGACTTTTTTGGAATGGGCGTGAAGAAGAAGGTGCAGGTATAGGAGGTATTTCATTATTAATTTTATGGACACATATAGTAGCGTTATTTTTTATACTTGATTTATTATGGCTCCATTTTGCATTATCTGTTTTTGCAGTCTAAAAAATCACTTTCTTCATTTTGAGAATTTTATATCTCCTAGGGCTAATCAGGCTCTATTAAACCCAGCAAGCCATTTTTAAATTAAAACTCTCACGAATTGGCATAATACTTGTGGAATTTCTACCTTTAAATATTCTGAAGCGGTTAACAATAAATATCTTCACAGTTAACGCTTAATTATACAATAGCTTTTCAAAAATCAAGATTATTATTTTCGTACGTAAATTTTCTGTTATGAAAAAAAATCTACACTCCCTCTTTATCTTATGCTGCCTGTTCTCCGCCACTGTGCTTAAAGCACAGCAAGACGGTTCGCTGGATCCAAGCTTTGGCTCCGGTGGCATATTGACGATCACCAATATTTCCAACGTGGTAAACTCCGATCTGAAATCAGTATTGCTTCAGCCGGATGGTAAGATCTTGCTGGGTGGTTTCTCGAAGTCAGGCATTCCACAGATAGAACGTTTCTTCATCAGCCGCGTCCTGCCTGCGGATGGCAGCATAGACCCGACTTTCAACGGGGGAGCGCACAAAGTTTTTTCAGATAGTAGCAATACTATAGGAGTTATGCTTGCCCAGATGAGTGACGGAAGCATCTTGTACGGAGGAGGCAGAGGTCCCAAATTTTATGGCACCATGGGAAAGATCAACGCTTCCGGTACGAATATTTTCGGCCCGATAACACCCATAGGCACCGGATCTCCTTACCAGCACAACATGGCAGGTATGTCTTACAATACAAATACGGACCGTCTCTTCCTTTCAGGATGGATCAGTGTTACAAGCTCGTATATGTTGGGATATAAATTCAGAAGCGATGGCACACTCGACAATAGTTTTAACGGTACTGGAACAATCAACTTTTTTACCACGAGTCCAATGCAAAACTATACCAGCGCCAAGGCTGTGTTGAACCTCGACGATGGCTCTGTGATCCTCGGTGGTAGCTCCGTTTCCAACAATGGATTCACAATAGTAAAATTGAGATCCGATGGAAGTTTCGACCAAACCTTTGGCTCCAGTGGAGTAACTACGATCACAACAGGATCGTCCGGAAACGTGGAAGGATTGACTTTGCTGCCAAGCGGCAAGATCATGGTTTGCGGTACACTCGGTGGCGACTTTGCCATTTGCCGTCTCAATGCAGATGGCTCAAGAGATCTTACCTTCAACGCTGTTCCTTTCACCTATACAGGCAACAGCAACGATTATCTTACAAGCATGCTTCTTCAGCCGGATGGTAAAATTCTTGCCAGTGGTTATTCCACCTATGGCGGAAATGGTATGACGGGCGTGATCTGCCGTTATAAATTGAACGGCGATATGGACTCTACTTTCGGATCGGCAGGGATCCAATATATACCGGGTTTTTATCCAAATGCTTCCGTGCTTTCTGTGAACGAAAAGGCGGCTTATTTTGCGGGAAAAAATTCTTACCCAACGGGCCAGATGTGTGTGGCAAAAGTGAAATACAATAATCAGAAATTTAATATTCTTGGTAAAGACATTGTCTCTATCGAAACACAAAACTCTTTTGCGCTACACCCTGTAGTTCCAAGCTATACGTACAGCTGGAGCTACAGCGATCCTAATGTCTACACGCTCGGATCGAGTACCAGTGATACCGTAACACTTTATTTTACTAAAAACACACCCTCCGGCACGCTCACCTGTGTGATCAGAAACGTACAGGGTGCAATCGTAAAAACAGTTACCAAAGAGATCACCGTGAGCCAGGAACCTACGCTTGCTCAACAGCTCACCGCTGTAACCTGCGATCCTGCACAGACCGATGCTGCCGACGCTTATATCAGTGCCTTCAGCATTCGTCAAAAACTGGTGGGCTCTACCGATTCGGCCGCAAGTGCAACGGGCTACAGCGATCTCACTGCTTCTAAATACGACACACTCTACCTGGGCGACAACTACCAGGCAATCGTAAAATGTACACGCGACAATACAGACCCAATCTACTGCGGCCTCTGGGTTGACCTTAACAACGACGGTAATATGAGCAGCTCGAACGAATACCTCGGCTCCAGTGTCTCCAACGACAATAGTTTCACTGTAAACAACATCGCCATTCCGCTTGATGCCAGCGCTGGTCCTAAGCGTATGCGCGTGCGTATCCGCCAGTCAAGCTCTTTTTCTCCCTCAGAATATTGCATGGTGAACGAAGAAAGTTCTGAAACAGTAGACTATCTCGTAGTCTTAGGCTCTTATCAAGGAATCCAGACACCTAACTTCATCACGCCTAACAACGATGGTAAGAATGATCAATTCATTGTACACGGCGTACAGGACGGCTTGACCAACAGTCTGAAAATATTCAACCGCATTGGCGACCTGGTGTATGATGCAAACAATTACGACAACAGTTGGGGAGGCCAGGATAAGAACGGTGGCATGCTGAAGCCCGGTACTTACTATTTCGTCTTCACTCAAAAGTCTACCACGAAATCGAGCGACGATGTGGTGAAAGGCTTCTTCGAAATTAGATACTAATTCATCTTGAAAATAAAGTGGGGAATAAAATTCCAGATCACAAATTCTAAAAAATAAGATTAAAGTTTTTGGATTTGCTTTGTTGGAACTTGGAATTTTGCACAACTACTAAATTATCTTACTTAAACCACGAATATGAAAAAAAGTATACAGGCATTCATCCTGTTATTTTCCGTGCATTCTGCAGTGATTGCGCAGCAAATCACTCCTCTTTCAAACTTCATGTATAACCAGCTTGTGTACAATCCTGCCTCTGCAGGAATGCACGATGCGCAATTCAACGTGAGCACACTCGCGCGCCTACAGTGGACAAGCATACAAGGCGCGCCCAAAGCGGGAATGCTCTGGAGCGATTATCGTTTCAAATCAAACAAGATGGCGTTGGGAATTAATCTGGGAACACTTTCCTACAGTGGCTACCAAAATACCGATGTAAATCTGAACTATGCATACTACCTCAACCTGACCAGGAAGCTGAAGCTCTCCATGGGATTGCGTGCAGGGTTTACATCCTTAGGATTTAGCACCAGCAAATTCCAGATCTGGGACGACGACGACCAGGTGATTGCGACAAGTGGGTACAATAAGATAGTTCCTAAATTTGGTCTCGGCTTCCAGCTCAATTCCCGTAATGCTTACATTGGTATCGCCTCCGCCGATCTTATCACACCCAATAAAGTAGACATCACCGGCGATACTGCTTCTTCTTTTTTCAAACGAAAGCGAAACATCGTACTCATGAGCGGCGCCAAACTTAAGCTGGGCGATCTTTACAACCTTCGTCCGAACGTGGGCGTGTTTTATTATCCCGATAGTAAAATACTTGCCAAGCTCAATGCTACCTTCGAGATCAAAGATTATTTCTGGGCCGGGATCACCTACTCCACTAATAAATTCGGCGCCATCAACCTGGGTACTAATATCAGCTCGAGGATCCGCTTCGGTTATGCTTTCGAGACGTACATCGGCGGTGGCGTCGGGCTTACTACACATGAATTGAATTTATTTTTAACACTGGATAATCTTTTCCAAAGAAAATAGATGTCAGTACTCAAACAAATATCCTTGCTTTTGTTAAGCATCCTGTACGTTGCACAAGTATATGCCCAGGATTCGATCACTACTATTTCGTACGATAAGAAAAGAGAAAAAGCAGCCGCCATGCTTTCCTACAAATACGAAGCAGGCGACTACGATGAGCTGATCAGTCTTTCGGAAAAATATGTAAAGAAACTACAGAAGAAAGGCCAGGCGAGGCCTTCAGAGTATATACAACAATATTTGCTTCAAGCGCGTGCCCAGTATTCTTTGTTTAAATTTACAGAAGCAGCCAACTCTTTAGAAAAAGCTGAACTAACAAATACTGAAAATGGTGCAGCCGCTTCTGCCAAAGAAAAAATCCTGATGCCGCTTTTGATCGCGCAGTATTATTATGAAACAGGTTGGTATACTGCCGCACAGAAATTCTGCCGCCTTGCAGATTCGCTCGTTACAAGCGCCACACCGGAATATCTGAAAGATGATGTACTCTTGCCGAAAAGCAAAATTCTTTACCAGCAAGAATACTACGACGAAGCCCTCGCACTCCTGGAAAGTCAGTATGATTACAGGCTCCGCATGGCTTCCTCGCTTTCCGTAGAGAAAAAAGACCAGCTGTACTTAACTCTTAAACGCGATCAGAAAGCGCGCAAAGAGCGAATGGCCGAGCTTGGGAATATAAAGACAGCGATATTGGTGAAAAAAGAAATGTATACAGAAGCCGAAGCATTTCTTAACAATCATAAAGACTGGATCCAGAAAGCGCTTGGAAAAAATTCTTCTTACTACCGCGATCTATTAGAAACAGAGGCATACAAAGAATCCTACCGCAATCACCCTACACGTGCAGCTTCTTTGTATCAGGCAGCCTACACTACTTTTGAAACCAACGAAGATGAGTCGCATAAGATCAGCAATCTTTCGCAGGAGATCATCGAATATTTGAAAGCAAAAGATCTTATCCATTCGCAGAACTACTTGCGCAGGCTACAGATGTATGCGTTTCAGCATGTAGGAAAAACAGAACGTTACCAATTGGCCTACGATTATACCATGGCGGTGAAGCTCTACCTGGAAGGCCAGCTCGAGGCTTCTTCGCAGCGACTTGCTACGCTGACTAAAAATGTAAAAGCGGTAGGGATGCCGGAATACCATCCTTCTTTCCAGAAAATAAAAGAACTGGAATCCCTGATCGCGCGCAAGTCAAACAATGTACAAGCGTTGAATAAAACAGCGTTGGAGATCGCCAATATCAGAGGGATTTATTATGGAACGAATACACCGGTCTATCATAAAATGCTTCTCAATATTGCCATCGAAGAAATTCGTTATGGAAGCAAATTTAAATTTGCCGAAGAAACTTTTGTGAAAAGCTACGATGGTTTTTTGAAGAAAAAACTTTCTCCGAATAGTAAAGAAAACAGTTATTACCTCACGGCTTATGCAGAGCTCTTCCTTAAGACAGACCGCTACGATTCTGCAAGAGTGAAATCAAGAAAAGTGGCCCAGATCGACCGTGTTTTATACGGAGAAAATTCTGCTGACTATGTACTTGCGCTCGCCAACTATACAGAGTACTGCATCATGGCCGGCCAATACAAAGAAGGATTAGACAGCTTGAAAAAAGTAGCAGCGCTAAGCGATATGAAAACGGGCGATATCGAAACCAGGCAGAAGACCTTGCTCTCGATCGCACGTCTGAACAAGCTTTTTGGAGAATACGACAAAAGCCAGTCGCTTACCAACAAAGCCTACAAGCTCAACAAACAAAGCAATTACGAACAGGATATCTTGGTAGAATCCGAAACGGCCGAGCAGCTTTCGGATCTTTTTATTCAGACAGGAAATTTTTCACAAGCAGAAAAAACACTAGACCGCTCGCTTACCAATATCAGCGCTACACTAGGGGAGTATTCGCCCCGACTCGTCCCTGTTTATTTCGGCTACATTCGTTTCAACCAGATCACCGGAAATTATAACCAGTCGGATTCTTATCTGACGAAAGTAAATAAAGTGATCGACTCTGTATTTGGTACAAACTCTTTGGTGAAAGCCGAAAGCTATCTTCTCGCCGGAGATTATTTTATGGCGATCAACGACTACAAGCGTGCCGAAGACTCTTACCTCAAGGCCGACAATATTCAGCGTCTGAAGCTAGGTAAAAAACATCTGAAGCGCGCTGAAACCATTCTTCGCCTTGCTTCGCTCTATGGCAAACAAGCCACGGTGAAATCGACAGAGATCGACAAGCTGTACAAAGAAGCGCTCGACATCGTAAAAACCGACATCGGTACCATCAACCCGCTGTATGCAGAGACGGAGCAACGCTATGCAGAATTTTTGATCACTATCAATACCTATGATCAAGCCGACAAGCTATTGGAAGAAGCCGATAAATTCTGGACAGCCAAGCTGGGCAATGAAAACCGCTACACCGCAGAGATCAATATGCTGCGCGGTGATATTGCGTATGCAAAAAACAAATACGACGAAGCGGAGAAAAAATATTCGAAAGCAAAAAATATGTATGCTTCGCTGTTCGACGATCGTCATCCCGATTATATAGAGGCAGTAGGTAAACTGGCGAGAGTGTATTATATGAAAGGCCAGCAGGACAAGGCGCTCGAAGCGATGGAAGAAATTATTCCAAAATACTTGCGCCTGTCAAGAGAGATCTTTCCTTCGCTGAGCTTTCGTCAGAAAACAAAATTCTGGAACAACCTGAAAGACGAGTTTGAATTCTACGCCTCTGTAGCGCTCCAGCAGCCGAAAGGCGCGAACCTGAAGTATACTGGTAAAGTATACAACAATATTCTTGCTACAAAAGCATTGCTGCTTTCTTCTAATATAAAATTGCTGGATAAGATCCTGCACAGCAAAGACAGCATACTGATTGCGCTGTACAACGAATGGGTATCGGAAAAAGAGTACCAGATCAGTTTGCTTTCATTTAGCAAAAAGCAATTGCAGGAACAAGGCATTGACCTTGAACAGATCCAATCAAACATCGAGCGGTTGGAGAAAGATATGTCCCAACGTTCGGAGTTATTTTTCAAAGAGAAGCTTTCTCACAAAGTGATCTGGGAAGATGTACGCAGCAAACTCCAAGAAAATGAATTTGCGATCGAGATCATTCGCTTCCGCCAGTTCAACAAGGTCTTCACCGACTCCGTGCTTTATGCCGCACTCATCCTGGACCGTAACACGAAGGACAATCCGGATATGGTATTGCTCCCGAATGGAAAGCAGATGGAAAAGCGGTACCTGAAATATTTCCGCAATACTGCTACACTCAATGCGCCGGATGAATTTTCGTACAATGTATATTGGCAGCCGATCAAAAATAAAATTCCGGATGGAGCGCTTGTATATCTTTCCAGCGACGGCGTATACAACCAGATCAACCTGGAGATGATGCCGAAAAAAGGCACAGAAAATTATGTGATCGATCAAAACCAGATTGTATTGTTGACTAATACAAAAGACTTGCTGCAAATGGAAACGATGACGGCGGGCAACAATTCCAGGAAAAAAACAAAGGAACCTAAAAAGCTTGTGAACACCAATCCCTATGTGTTCTGCGGAAGCCCGGTATTTTATACCGGAAACAAAGTGACAAAGAAAAATGTGCCTGACCTTCCCGGAGCGGAAAAAGAAATTATAGATCTGAATACGTTGCTTGTTTCTTCAGATAAATCCACGCTGATGCTGATCGACCAAAATGTAACCGAAGATACGATCAAAAGCCTGAGAAGTCCGAAAGTGCTGCACATCGCTACCCACGGCTATTTCAAAGAATCCAAAGCAGGCAATGAAGACGATATTGCCAGCAATCCATTGCTCAATTCAGGTCTGATGCTGCGTGGTTCCGGCGATATTGTAGACAATCCGGACAACAAATATGTAAACCAGAAAGAAGGAATTCTTACTGCCTATGAAGCGATGGACCTTCCATTGGAAAATACAGACATCGTGGTGCTCTCCGCCTGCGAGACCGGGCGTGGAGAAGTGCAGGTGGGCGAGGGTGTGTACGGCTTGCAGCGCGCCTTCCTGATCGCAGGAGCGAAATCAATTATCATCAGTTTATTTAAAGTGAATGATGAGGTAACGCAAAAGTTGATGGTTTCTTTCTACCAAAAATGGTTAAAGTCGGGAGACAAGCGACAAGCTTTTGTAGAAGCGAAAAAAGAGATCAAACAACAATACAAAGAGCCCATCTATTGGGGCGCTTTTCTGATGATAGAGGGGAAACCTGAGAGGGTTACTCATCCATAAGTTAAAAACACATGGTCAGCAAGAGCAACAGCAAGAGTATTGAAAATCATGTTACTCAATACTCTTGCTGTTGCTCTTGCTGACCTGCTACTACCTGTGATGGTATCCGCCGCCATGGTGGTAACCTCCTCCGCCGTGGTACCCTCCACCATGATGGTAATATCCACCGCCACCGCCCCAATAGTAAGGTCTGGCGTAGCCCCAGCCACCCCAACCACCGCCATAGGCCCAGCCGCCGTAACCATAGCCACCCCAGAAAGGAATAGTGGGAGCCACCTGTACATATACTTGTGGTCTTGGGTTAGGAGTGGAATAATAATTATTGATGTACGTATCAGGAGTTCTGCCTTGGTTTGTATTGTTGTAGGCAGGGTTCTGCGTCGTAGCATTGTTGGTATAATTATTATTGTTGTTGTTATTATTGCCCAGGGAAATAATATCCTTTTGCCCGTTAGAATATTCGATCAATTGTACTTCTGCACGGGTTACCACATACAAAGGGCCGCTGGGATTCTCGGCTTTACGGTATTTAATTTCAGAATTGTTTATTTCCACAACAGTGCCGCGTTGCTGGCTTCCATTGTTGAAATAGATCACGTCTTGCGCCAGCACAGCTAGGGTGCTAAACAAGAACAACGCCAGGGTATAAAAGAGCTTTTTCATACATCACATAAGTTTTGATTCACTTTATATAATATAAACAAATATCGGGCAGAAAAGAATCGATTTGAGAGCTATTGGAGCACATGCTCAGGTTTAATACAGAATGGTTGCCAAAAATTGTCGTTCAGGAAGGTTTGTCTGAACCTTGATTTTCGGGATTAGAAGATTTACTTGATTTTGATTTGCAGGATATAAAAATTTGCAAAATGTAAAAAGAGTGCCATTCAGGAGGAACTTGTGCGTAGAAACTCGGAACAATAATTTCAAAAACTGAGGTTAATAAAACCGGGATTAAAGTATCACTCCAGGTAGAGTAGTGCTAGGCCTGCACAAGATTCCTCCTGAATGACAACCCTTCTATTCTTTCATTCTGCCAATTCTTAAATCCTGCAAATCCTGGTCAAAAAAAATCCCGCTCCTTTTTACAAAGAGCGGGATACATTTGTCAAACCCCTACTTCACTATTCAACCACACATTATCTTTATAAATTATATTGATTCGCTTCGATCAACGCTGCTGCGATTCTTCTGCGGGCGTCTTTGGTATTGAAAGGCGTTGCTTTGGTAAAACGTTTTACTCCCATCAGCATCATACGTTGCATGTCTCCGTCGGCCATGGCGTTCACTGCGTTTTTACCAGCTATGTTCGCTAGGTCTAAGGAATCGTTCAGGTAAACTCTTGCGATATCGATCTGTACTTTGCAAGCATCTTCTCCTTTGATCGAAACCAGTTTCTCTACTCTCAACAGCACAGACTCTGCCATGTACGCGTAGATGCAAACATCGGCAAGATTCATCAGGATCTCCTGTTCATTGGCAAGTTTGTCCATATACTTTTGCGCCGCTGCGCCGCCAGCCATCAGCACTACTTTCTTCATATTGGCGATCGCTTTTTTCTCTGCGGCAAACAACGCAGTATCTTCTTCACCAAATTCAGGAATACCGGTCAGCTCTTTCTGCACCGCCATCACCGCGCTCATCAGGTCGAGTTCGCCTTTCATAGCGCGTTTGAAAAGCATATCCATCGTCAGCATTCTGTTGATCTCATTAGTACCTTCGAAGATCCTGTTGATCCTGGAATCGCGGTAAGCTCTGTCCATCGGGTAATCAGCCGAGAAGCCATACCCACCGAGGATCTGCACGCCTTCGTCCACTACGTAGTCGAGTACTTCAGAGCCCGCTACTTTCAGGATCGCGCATTCGATAGCGAAATCAGAGGCGGCGGCCAGTAATGCTTCTTCGTAATTTTTTCCTTCGGAAGCATACATTTCTTCTGCTGTTTGAATATTGGCGCCTGCCCTATACATCGCAGACTCCGCGGTGTATATCAGGATGGCCTGTTGGGCAAGCTTATGTTGGATAGCACCGAAATTAGCGATCGGTTGCTTGAATTGATTTCTTTCTTTTGCATACTGAATAGCCAATGTAGAAGTACGCTTCGCCGCGCCCAGAGCCGCTGCGGCAAGTTTGATCCTACCGATGTTCAGAATGTTGAAGGCAATCAGGTGTCCTTTGCCTTTTTCGCCCAGAAGATTTTCTACGGGTACTTTGCAATCATTCAAAAACACCTGGCGTGTAGAAGATCCTTTGATCCCCATTTTATGTTCTTCGTTCCCAAGAGAAAGACCTTCGCCTTTTTCGACAATGAAGCCGGTGAATTTATCGCCGTCCAGTTGTGCAAATACAATGAAGATATCGGCAAAGCCAGCGTTGGTGATCCACATTTTTTGTCCGTTGAGGATATAATGTTTTCCATCCGGAGAAAGCACTGCTTTGGTTTTAGCCGCCAGCGCGTCTGACCCGGAGCCTGGCTCTGTAAGGCAGTAGCTGGCTTTCAGCTCGCCGGTGGCAAGCTTCGGCAGGTATTTTTTCTTCTGCGCATCGTTTCCGAAATAAAGGATCGGCAGCGTACCAATACCTGTGTGCGCAGCAAGTGCTACGGCAAAGGAGTGGCCAGCGCCTACGGTTTCGGTGATGAGGAGAGAAGTGTTAAAGTCTTTTCCAAAACCATTGTATTGCTCAGGAATAGAAGTACCCAGCAAACCCAGTTCACCCGCCTTATCCAGCAGTTTCTGCATCAGCCCTTCTTCCTGCTGATCAATTTTGTCGAGGATCGGCAGCACTTCGTGCGCGATGAAGTCGCGCGTCATGTCGCGCATCATACGTTGTTCTTCGTTGAATTCTTCAGGAATAAAGATGTCGGCAGCGTCGGTAGCCTTGAGGAGGAACTGTCCTCCTTTGGTTTTTTGGGTTACAGTGGTCATGTCAGTAAAAGTAAAATTGTTATGTATACATACGATTTTGCATCTTGAAAAGTTTAGAAATACCAAATTATTTCTTTTAATATTCCTATTGAGGTTTCCAGTATAAAACCGTTAAAGCGTTAATTTACTTAAAATTATAATTTAAAAACAAAATAATAAGTTAATGATTGGTAAAGGTTCACAACAATTGCCATACCATTGTTAATGGTATCGAAGCTCTTTGCAAGATTTGAGCTTTCAGATGCCCTCCGTCCCCGCCAGCAAAACCCAAAGGTGATTTACAAAACATCCTTTAAAATCTTCCCTGCCAACAAAAAAACCGCAACACACTTTCCAGCATGCTGCGGCTTAATCAAAGTATAATTGTTTTACTTAGTTCAACATCTCAAAGATTCCGGCGGCGCCCTGTCCTGTACCTACGCACATGGTTACCATTCCGTATTTCTTTTTCCTTCTTCTTAGTTCATTAAATAGTTGTACGCTCAGCTTGCCTCCGGTACAGCCTAATGGGTGTCCCAGTGCAATGGCACCACCGTTTACGTTGATCTTAGATATGTCAAGATCAAGTGTGCGGATCACAGCGAGCGATTGAGCGGCGAATGCTTCGTTCAGCTCGATCAGGTCGATGTCTTCTTTTTTCAGGTTGGCCATTTTCAAAGCCTTTGGAATAGCTTCCACTGGCCCGATTCCCATGATGCGGGGTTCTACACCGGCTACAGCATAAGATACCAGGCGGGCGATTGGTTTCAGGTTTAATTCCTTCACCATTTTCTCCGACATCAACATTACGAAAGCCGCGCCATCCGAGGTTTGCGAAGAGTTACCGGCAGTGACGCTTCCGCCGTTGGCAAACACAGGCTTCAACTTCGCCAGTGCTTCGATCGAAGTATCGGCTCTTGGACCTTCATCATGTTCTACTACGTATTCGCGGGTTTTCTTTTTTTCTTTTTCGTCCAGGTAAGTTTCTTTGACGGTGATCGGTACGATATCGTCTTTGAACAGTCCTGCTTTCAGCGCGGCAATTGCTTTCTGATGTGAATCATAAGAAAATTTATCCTGGTCTTCACGGGAAACGTTGTATTCGTTTGCTACAGCTTCGGCGGTGAGGCCCATGCCCCAGTAATAGTCGGCATGTGCTTTTACCAGATCCAAGCCAGGTACGATCTTCCATCCACCAAAAGGAATCGGGCTCATGGTTTCTACACCACCTGCAATGATACAATCAGCAAAGCCCGCACGGATCTTGGCGTCGGCGATGGCGATGGTTTCCAATCCTGAAGAGCAATACCTGTTTACGGTCATGCCTGGTACTTTCACGGTGTTCAATCCCATGAGCGATACCATACGGCCAATGTTGAGGCCTTGCTCTGCTTCCGGTGTAGCGTTTCCTACAATTACGTCATCGATTCTATCTTTATCCAGGTTTGGAAGTTTAGACATAAGATATTTTATAACATCGGCAGCTAATTCATCAGGTCTTGTAAAACGGAATACACCTCTGGGTGCTTTTCCTACAGCAGATCTATAACCTGCTACTACATATACTTCCATACTATTAATTTCTTAATGGTTTACCACTATTTAAAATACTTTGAATTCTTTCCAGCGTTTTCTTCTCTCCGCAAAGCGAAACAAACGCTTCCCTCTCCAGGTCAAGCAAATACTGCTCAGACACGGTGGTTGGTGCAGAAAGATCGCCGCCGCACATTACGTAAGCAAGCTTTTGCGAAATTTTCACATCGTGCTCTGAAATATATTTTCCTGAAAGCATTGTATGTGCGCCCGCGTAGAACATCCCCATTGCAGATTTACCCAACACTTTGATGTCTTTTCTATGCTTCGGTTGTGTATAGCCTTCTTCCGCCAGTTTCAGCGCTTCCATTTTCGCTTCTGCAATTTGGCGGTCTCTGTTTAGCACAATCACATCGCCGTTGCGGAGAATGTTCATCTGCTTGGCTTCGTGAGCGGAGGTAGCTACTTTTGCAGTAGCAATATTCATATACGCATTGCGCAAATTGTTGAATTGGATATCGCCATCTTCAAAAGAATCGGAAGTACGCAAGGTAAACTCTTTACTTCCTCCACCTGCAGGGATCAAGCCTACACCAAATTCTACAAGGCCGATATAAGTTTCCGCATGTGCCACTACTTTATCTGCGTGCAGCGTGATCTCACAGCCGCCGCCAAGAGCAAGGGAGTGAGGGGCTACTACTACCGGAATTCCGGAGTATCGTACACGCATCATCGTGTTTTGGAAACTACTCACCATGAAATCAATTTCATCCCACTCTTGTTCGATGGCGTACATGAATACCAGTGCAAGGTTGGCGCCTGCGGAGAAATTTTCTCCGTTGTTGGCGATAACCAATCCCTGGAAATCTTTTTCTGCGATCGAGATTGCTTTGTTGATGCCTTCGATCACTTCGCCGCCAAGTGTGTTCATCTTGGTATGGAACTCCAGGTTTACAATACCGTCGCCAAGATCGTAAAGCGTGGCGCCTGAATTTTCCCAAACCACTTTTTTGCTTTCGCGCAAGTTGTCAAGAATGATAAAGCTTTCCGTTCCCGGAATTACTTTGTATGATTTGCTTGGAATATCATAGTACTTGCGAACGCCGTTCTCTACTTTGTAGAAAGATTTATTTCCCGCGGCCAGCATGTCGTAGACCCACTGCGCTGGCTTGCGTCCGGCTTCTTCCATTTTCTTCACCGTCTTTTCCACGCCTACAGCATCCCAGGTTTCAAATGGACCGAGTGCCCAGCCAAACCCTGCGCTCATGGCGGCGTCTATGCGGTAGAGCTCGTCGGAAATTTCCGGAATACGGTTGGAAACATATTTGAAAAGACCGAAGAATGTTTTGCGGTAAAATTCTCCCGCCTTGTCTTGTCCCGCGAGTAATACTTTGAAACGATCTTTTAGATTGTCGATCGTTTTAGTTTGCTCGAGCGTAGCAAATTTTACTTTGCTTTGCGGGCCATACTCCAGTGTTTGCAGGTTCAGCGCGAGGATCTCAGATTTTCCTCCCTGGCCTGTTACTTTTTTATAGAAACCTTGTTTGGTTTTATCTCCATACCATTTCTTCTCGTCCATTTTCACCAAAAGATCAGGAAGCTTGAACATGTCTTTCGCTTCGTCGTTTGGCAGACCTGCATAAAGGTTGTTCGCCACTTTGATCAATGTATCCAAGCCAACCACATCGCCGGTACGGAAAGTAGCAGACTTAGGTCTTCCTATTACCGGGCCGGTGAGCTTATCTACTTCTTCCACTGTCAAGCCTAGTTCCAGCGTGGTATAGAGCGTTTCCATGATACCATAGATCCCCACGCGGTTGGCGATGAAGGCCGGAGTATCTTTACAGATCACAGGAGTTTTTCCTAAGATCAAGTCTGCATAGTGCGACAAGAAATCTACAATGGCAGGATCGGTCTTGGGAGTGGGGATGATTTCAAACAATCTCAGGTAGCGTGGCGGGTTAAAGAAGTGCGTACCGCAGAAATGTTTTTGAAAATCTTCGCTGCGTCCCTCGATCATTAGATGAATAGGGATACCGGAAGTGTTGGAAGTGATGAGTGTTCCTGGCTTTCTGAATTTTTCTACTTTTTCAAAAAGAGCTTTTTTGATCTCAAGATTTTCTACTACTACTTCCATTACCCAATCATATTGAGCAATGTCTTTGAGGTTATCATCGAAATTACCAGTAGAGATCCTGCTCTCAAAAGCCCTATCGTATAAAGGCGCAGGGTTAGTTTTGATCGCGCTTTGCAATGCTTCGTTGACGATGCGGTTGCGTACGGCTTTGTGCTCCAGTGTAAGGCCTTTTGCTTTTTCAACATCGTTGGGTTCTTTCGGGACAATGTCGAGCAGCAATACTTCTGCGCCGATGTTGGCGAAGTGGCAGGCGATGCGAGAACCCATCACGCCTGAGCCGAGTATGGCTACTTTTTTAATTAATCGTTTCATCTGTTTTCAAAAATAAAATTAGTATTGAGTCTTGAGTTTTTAGTAGTGCGTTTTTAAGTATGAATTCTCACTATTCAGGACTAAAAACGCACTATTGATATATCTTTTTTTCCGCTATGATATTATTGATTTTTTCTATCACTTCGGTAAAAACCTCCAATTTATTTTCCGGGATTTCTTCGCGGATCGCGTCGTTGAAGCGGCGTACCACTTTTTTGGCAATCTCTTTGGCTTCTTTTCCTTTCTCTGTCAAATACACTTTCACCAAGCGCTTGTCCTTCTCGTCTTGCTTGCGGTAAATAAGATCATTTTCTTCCAGGTTTTTCAGGATCCTGGAAAGCCCATGCGCTTCCATTCCCAGCATAGGCGCAATCTTCGTGGCAGGCACGCCGTCTTCGCGATCGATGTTGAGCAATACAAAACCCACCGAAGTGGTCACACCATACTTAGAGCCTTGCTCATTGTAAAGCCGGGCAATGGCGTGCCAGGCAAATTTGATATTTGAGCATACCGTAGGTTTTCGCTTGTTCATAATTCGTATCTTTTTCCCTTCTAGGAATTGTACGAATAAAAGAAAAAATTGTTATGCGTGCATAAGGAATTTATTTCAGAGCCCGTCCTTTGGAACGAAGATAGTCTATAGTAGCCTGATCAGCAGGGGGATGTATTGATCCTATAAAAATGCGGACATAGCTGGCAGATCTCTCGGTGCCAATTTTTACCAGCGCCAAATATGCTTCTCCACGGATCTCTGGCTTTTCTTTAAGATCGTGCAATATTTCATTGAGCTCGTTGGTGGCGGGTGCGTAACGGATCTCTCCTACGCCGGTAATGGCATATTTGCGTACAGGTGAAAGGATATTGCGAACGTCGGACATTAAATATTTGCCAATGTCCTCGCCCGCACTCTTCACGGGCTCCAACACAAAGTCTTCGGGTACTTTCTGATTTTTAAAAATGATATAATAATTGCGCACGACTTCTTCTTTAAACAATTTATTTCCTCCGAAAAAAATCAGAACGCCCAATACCATTGTAAGAACTCCTAAGGTCTTGCGGTAGTAATAAGCGAAATAAGTTCCAAGCAGAAAAAAGTTGATGCTGTTGGCATACACGAAATATTTGATGCGCATCAGGTCCATGCAGGCCATTGACACAAGGAATCTTTTGGTCGGATCTATTTTTGACCAAATAAAATTTCCCTCGTCGGTAAGGATCTTGCAGAATAGGAAAATGGCAAGATTCACCAGCACGAGCAACGTTACCAGTAAGATATTTTTAGAAATTTTTTTCACGCGAGGTTTATCGTGCTTTTACTTTTATCTTAAGCGTCTTGCCGGATACGATCCTGGTGTTTTGCAGATGGTTTAGAGTCATGATCGAGTTCTGGCTGACGTGGTATTTCTGCGCAATGGTACTGATGGTTTCTCCTGGCTTGATCTTATGATAAATGATCTTGTAACCTGAAGATACATTATTTTTTTGAGAAGAACTCTTTGGCATTACTGGAGTTTGCTCTGGTGGTAAACTCAGTTCTTCTTGTCTTGCCTTGGCCTTCAAACTATCTACGGACAAAACGATCGATTCGGTTTTGGCCTGGTAAAGTTGCATGGTTTTTAAAAAAGCTTCGGTAAGCAGTGTGCCTTTTAGCCGGTAGCCCGGAGGTGACAAGTGGATCATATCAGGAAGGGCCAATTGGCGCGCTTGCCAGATGGTCATCGTTCTTGGTCCTCCGGAAATCCAGTACCAATCATAGAAAGCACAGTTTTCGTCTTTGGCGATCTTGCGAACGAGGTCAGAAAATTCTTCGCCGGAGCGAATGTTTTTTCCTTTGCGGTACATGTCTTGCGCCGAGGTAAGCAGGATGCTTGCTTTGGGAGCGGCTACACGTATTTTGGCGATCACATTTTTGATCTGTGCCTCCATGTCTTCCGGCACTTTATCGGTATATAAAAAATCATTAGTGCCAAAATCGATGATTACAAGATCGGCATTGAGCGATGGAAAATGATCCTGGAACAATTCTTCACGTACCACCGAGCTGTACATCGCACCGCCAATACCAAGGCAGTGCAGCATCACACCGGATCCTGGCGTAGCCTCGAGGCTTACGCCGTAGAGTTCAAATTCTTTTTCATAATCATGATGCTTCAGCATCTGGATCGTAAATGAATCGCCGGTACCCTCGGGGAGATCTACCTGTACGTATGGAGTTTCTTTGGAACTGTCGACGAGTACTACTACACGTCGCTCGCCGCTACGTACGATGAGGTCGAAACTGCTTTCCGATTTTTTACAGTAAATTTTCAGAATTTTATTCCGCTGCAATGCGTCGGTCTTGAAAGTAAATGTAAAGCTCGCATTCGGGTCCACCGTGCGGCAGGTAGCGCCGGATGCGCCGAGCGGAAGTTTGGGATAATGCTCTACACTTCGCGAACATTGCCAGGCGCCGGAGTAAGTAGATTTGAGATCGTTGGCAGAATAAGTTTTTGCGATCGAAAAAGGAAAGATCATTCCCCGGCCGGCATATCCTTTTACATTCTGAAGGTTTTTTCTAAGCTCCCCCGGGAATATATCCGACTGAAGATGTGAATCGCCCAGGTGCGCAATGGTGATGGCCTCTCCTGGCTTTGACCATTTACTGTAAAAGTAAGAAAGCGCTGAACGGTCGTAATATTGAAGATAATTGAGTTCTTTATGCAACCAGTTGTAATGGTTGGTATCGGGGACGCAAATATTTTCTTGAGCAAAACCAGGTATGCTGCCAAGTACGCCAGACAGCGATAAAAAAATAATAAGTATATATTTAAAAAACTGCATTCGTATTCTTTTGCCAGTTATAACCTGTTATTGCTTGCGTTAGTTTCAAAAATCAAACCAAAATTATTCGATCCTCTAAGAGTGGCGGAACTACTGTAACTATTTTCAGTTTGGAATTTAATCTTCATTACTTTTTAAGAGTATCCGCTGGTGCCGCCAGACTATCGACTATGACTTTCTTAGGCAACACTGCCGGGCCTCTGTATGACTTTAGCAGCGCGGTTTCCCGGACTACGGAATAACGGGTATTAACCACAAATGTATTGTGTGCGAATACAAAATCAGTGATGTTGTTTTGTTTAATGAAGTCAGGAATGTTAGTATTGAAATAACGATAGTCTGCGATATACACTTCGTCGTAATGCAAGGCCAGCAAAGGGGCAAAAGCATTGCCAAAAGAATCTTTGATGATCATGATCTTTCTTCCGGTCTTGTTGGGTGTAGTCACTTTCATTAAAGGATAATCGCCTCCAAGGAAAACAGAATAACTATTTCCACCGGAAGCGATCTCTGCGAAAAGTTTGGTAGAAGCGCCTTTCTTGAATTTTGCATCCATATAGTACCAGGCTTTTGTGGCGATCGGAAGTTTGAAATATTCTACACTGTCAATATTTTCTTTTAGTCGCTTGTCGTGTGTAAGTCCGTAGAAAGAGCCAAGGAATTTCTTCTTGGTTTTTCTTTCCAGTTGAGATAATTCATAAGGCTTTAATCCTGCTGCTTCGCAGAAAGCACGGTAGGCATAGTAAGCACCACGGCCTGTCCAGTGGTGATCGGTGTTGAAAAATAAATATTCGTCGGTGTGTTTTTGCATTTCTTCAAACGCATGCACCCGCACTACCCCCGAGTCTAATGCAGCGTAGAGGAGATCGATGTTTTTCTTTTCGTAATTGTTTTTGTTTTTATACTTTGCTGGAAGATAGTAATCGATCGGGGTAGGAATTTCCATGCAATAAAATTTTACCTCTTCTCCCAGGGTCTGCTCGTATTTATTAACCATAGAAGCAAAGGACTTCGCTGTGTTGGACGTACCGCCGAAGATCTGGAAAGCTCTTCCGCCGTAGATGAAAACAGACTTTACATATTCACCCTCGTTCTTCATCGTATCGAGTACTACCATACTATCGAGCTGTGCTACAGTGATGCTATCTACTGAGATAGTATCCATTTTCTGTGTGGCGCCGGGCTTCTCTACTTTTACAGCTTGTTCGTCTTTTTGTTCGATGTTGTATATCATTACATCGTCGGCGCGGTAGCCATAGAGGTTTTTGGTAGAGGAGGCAAGTTGTACAAGCGTTTCCCGGAAGGGAAAATTATCGGCATAATAAAGTTCAAGGCTATCAGCATAGTTGCCGCTGAAAAGATTGGTGCTAGTGAAGGTTGGAAAAGGACAGAGCATTCTTTTTTCCGTTTCCGAAATTTTTTTCTTCGGAATTACCAGCGATAGAAATCCTCCAAGGATAATGATGGCTACAAATGCCACTATGATCACCCATGAGCGTTTGGTGGTGGCTTGGTCGTCGGTATTTTGTGTAGCGTCTGTCATATTAGAATCGGAAGTAAAGGAATGGGTTATAGCTTTTGCCTACCAGCAAAGCGGTGCAGAGCAATAAGATCAGGGCGTAGAAAGTGAGTAGTACATAATCGAACCAACCCGTTTCCTTGAAATTTTTTTTCAGCCATCCTACCAATGCAGGATATACCGGCAGACAGCAAAGCACGGCAAAGAAGATCCAGAAGATATGATTCTTCAACACAAGCTCAAGTTCAAAATTCCAGAAAGGATTATCGGTCAACCCGAATACTAAGCGGAAGAATTGTTTCATCCGGCTCATGTCGGTGAAGTAGAAGAACGTCCAGCCCAGTATTGTTGCGATCAACAGATAAACGTGGCCTACGAATTTCGGAAGTTTGTTGAGCAGATTGCCAAGGAATAATTTTTCAATTCCTACAAGGAAACCGAAATACAACCCCCAGATGATAAAGTTCCAGCTTGCGCCGTGCCAGAAGCCGGTGAGGAACCATACAACAAAAAGATTGAAGAGCTGATTCTTCCGATTCCCGCCCATCGGGATGTAAATATAATCGCGGAAAAAAGAACCGAGGGAAATATGCCACCTTCTCCAAAACTCCGTTGCAGAGCGGGAGATATAGGGGTAGTTGAAATTTTCCAGGTAATGAAATCCAAACATTTTCGCCAAGCCGATCGCCATATCAGAATATCCTGAAAAATCGAAGTAGATCTGAATGGTAAACATTAGTATGCCAGTAATGGCCGCAGCTACAGGCATTGAGGTGAGATCGCCGTCGAGGTATTGTTTTACTAATTCCCCTGCTACGTTGGCAAAAAAAACTTTTTTGAAAAGCCCGATACAAAATCTTCCGATCCCTTCGCGAATCTCGTTGACATTGACCGTGCGGTGATCGATCTCGTATGCAATATGACTGTAGCGCACGATAGGCCCTGCTACCAGCTGCGGATAGAGCGAAACGAAGAGGGAGAATTTCATATACGAGCGCTGAGCCGGTACTTCACCTTTGTATACATCTACTACGTATGAGATAGTTTGAAACGTATAGAACGAAAGCCCGATCGGCAAAGCAAAGGAGGGTATATCGAGGTGCGTGCCAAAAATGGCGTTGATATTTTCGTAAAGAAAACCGGAGTATTTAAATGTAAAAAGCAATCCAAGGTTTACGATGAGCGATGAGATCAATCCCACCTTGGCCCAGACCGTGCCCCGGAAGCGGTCGATCGCGAGACCGTTTACATAGTCTACCGTAGCTGCGATAAAAAGAATGATGATCCACACCGGCTCACCCCAGGCGTAGAAGAAAAGGGAAAATAAAATGAGCAGTAAGTTGCGATAGGTTTTGTTGTTCGTGGCGTAGTAGAGAACAAGATTGAGCGGGAGAAAGAGGAAGAGAAAGATTAAACTCGCAAAGACCATAGGTTAATTTGTCAGATTTCAAATTTAAGTTATTTCTCCTTGAAATACAGATGTAAGACAGGCAAAAATTTGGATGCCGGATACCGGATACCAGATGCCAGATAAAAAAATTATCCGGCATCTGGCATCCGACATCTAGTATCCTTGTTGACTACCGCTCTTTCCACTTTATCCGAATCTTAAGTTTATCCACATTTTTATTTGTAAATACAATTTTCAGTTGTACTTTTGGGTACCGAAAGTCAATTGCTCATCTTTTAAGTAATTGATTTATAGAGAAGAGGGGAGAGAAAGGCTCTGAGAACCTCTAGCAACCTACCTCAACAGTAAGGTGCTAAATCCTTTCCCGGGAATAAACGGGAGCATATAAATTAATTATTGTATGAAAAATCTTGTAAGAACGTATTACTACTCTACGGAGTCGTGCGTAAGCGCCTCCTCTTCTCTCTTTATTTTATCCTGTAAAATGTATTGCTGCTGTTAGAAACAGTACGTGAGGTTGGTTCAATTTTAAATTCTGAAAGCATGCAGCAAGTGATCAATAAAGTGGAGAACAAAAATTATCTATATACAGGCGATTTTTATTTTGAATCGGGAGAAAAAATCTCCGAGGTGAAAATAAATTATTCTACCTATGGCACGTTGAATAAAGAAAAAAACAACGTAGTATGGGTATGCCATGCACTCACCGCCAACGCTGATCCAGTAAGCTGGTGGCCGGGTCTGGTAGGCGAAGGATTTTTATATAATCCGGAAGATTACTTCATCGTTTGTGCCAATATTCTTGGCTCTTGTTACGGTACCAGCGGCCCCACAGAGATCAACCCTCAAACCGGAAAACCTTATTTTCTTTCTTTCCCCACAGTAACCATCCGCGACATGGTGGCTGCACACGAACTGTTGCGTAAACATTTGGGTATTGAAAAAATTCACACCTGCCTCGGCGGCTCGCTCGGCGGACAACAGGCGCTGGAATGGTCGCTCGCTCAGCCTTCGCTCATTGAGCATTTGGTGCTGATGGCTACTAATGCTTTTCACTCACCATGGGGAATTGCATTCAACGAGGCTCAACGCATGGCAATCAAAGCAGATCCAACCTGGAAGGAAGAACGCCTCGACGCCGGAAGAGCCGGAATGGCCGCCGCACGCGCTGTAGCGCTGCTTTCGTACAGAACCTACGATACCTACCAGAAAACACAAAGCGAAGACGATTGCAATAAAGTAGGAAACTATAAAGCTATTTCTTATCAGCAATACCAGGGAGAAAAATTGGTGAAGCGTTTCAATTGTCATTCTTATCTCTACCTCACGCATGCAATGGATTCGCATAACGTAGGGCGCGGCCGTGGCGGCGTAGAGAAAGCGCTCACAGAAGTAAAGTCGAAAGCCTTGCTACTCGCGATCGGCAGCGATATTCTTTTTCCGCCTTCCGAACAAAAATTTATCCAGCAACATATTAAAGGCGCTCAGTACACAGAAGTGCATTCGCTTTATGGTCATGATGGATTCCTCATTGAAACAAACGAGATCGCGGAAGTGATTCGGAATTTTTATAAAAGATAAATGCTGAAATGAGTTGTTGGAGCTTTTCTCCAACGACTCATTTCAGCAAATTCTCTCTCACTCACACTTCACACTCAAAACTGATTTACATTCCCCAGGCAGTAATCACAATCTCCCGCTCACTTGAATGATCGCGGTGTTCGCAGAGGTAAATGCCTTGCCAGGTTCCCATGTTTAGTCTCCCGTTTGTCACCGGGATCATCACAGAACTTCCCATGAGTGAAGCTTTGATGTGCGCAGGCATATCGTCGGGACCTTCCGTATTGTGGCGATAGTAAGGCATGTTCTCCGGCACGAGTTTGTTCATATGACTTTCAAAATCTATCCGCACCGTAGGATCGGCGTTTTCGTTGATAGTAAGACTTGCGGAAGTATGCTTTATGAATACTTGCAACATGCCTGTACTGATAGAAGCCAGTTCTGGTATAGCTTTCAGCACTTGGGAAGTGACCAGATGAAAGCCACGCTTGTGGCCGGGGAGGGTAAGTTGTTTTTGATAAAAATACATTTATAAAATTTTGAATTTTGAATTCAGTAACTATTGATAGGATCCCATATTTCCAATTTCAGAATGATCATGTTTGCCTTTGCCCTCGGTTTCAACCGAGGGACTACAGTTAATATAGAAAAATCATTTTGTTATACTTGAAAGAAATGTTCTGTGTGCCACAGAACAAGGGAGAGAATGATCATGTTGCCGTCCTTTTTGATTGCCAGCAAAAATTATTCTTATTTCTTTACAATCACAAACTCCACACGTCTGTTCAATTTCCTTGTTTCTTCTTTGCTGTTGTCTGCAATAGGGTTTGCGCCGCCGAAGCCTTTGCCCTGGATATGCCTGGCTGGTATTCCTCTTGTAACCATATAATTTTTTACAACATCTACCCTTTGTTGCGAAAGCGCTATATTTTTCTTCGCATCCCCTTGGTTGTCGGTATAGCCGCGCAGTTCTATTTCCATAGTAGGATTGTCTTTCATGATCTTTACCAGACGATCAAGTTCAGGATAAGAAGAAGGAAGCATTTCCGCTTTGCTTTGTACGAAAAAAACATTGTTTAGCTTAAGCGTTTGTCCTACTTCAATAGGAATCAAAAACAGATCTTTATTGATCTCCTGGTATTGTTTCGGATCGGCAAGATCAAAATGTTCATTCACGGAAATATATCCTTTCGCTTCGGCCCTGTATCCATAGGTTTTCCCGTAAGGTAAAATAATTTTGTATTCTCCTGTAGAAGGATTCGATCGCGCAAGTCCGGCGTCTTTTCCTTCGGGTAAAATTTCATAAGAGATCAACGCTTCTACCGGCATTTTGGTTTTGTTGTCGAGCACTTTCCCTTCTACGATCACCACCGGATTAATCGCATTGTTGCCGAATAATTTTATCTGGAAGATATCTTCCAAAGTGGTTTCCGATTCATGAGAATTTAAAAAAGCGTAGGTACCCGAAGCATTCACAGAATAATAAGCGTCCCAATAAGCACTGTTTACATTCGTACCTAAGTTTTCAGGAGTCGACCAATTTGTCCAGGTATCGTCCAGGCGGCGTGTCACGAACACATCTTCGTCGCCATATCCTGGAAGGCCATCGGTGGAATAATAAAGTGTGACACCATCGGCGGCCAGGAATGGCGCGAAATCCAGGCCCAGTGTATTCACCGTTTTTCCAAGATTTTTCGGCTCCGACCATACGCTGTCTTTTCCAAGAAAAGAAACATAGAGATCTGGCTCTCCCATCGTATCGTCCCGACGCAGTGCGATGATTACGGTTTTCCCATCGGCAGAAAGCGTTACTTCAGTGTATTTGTCAAGATCATAACTGTTGATCATGTCCATTGGCGTAGGATTGCTCCAGCCGGTTGTAGTGCGATGTGAAGTCCAGAATTTTATATGAGAAGTTGGGTCGCAGGATTTGTCGGACATGAATAAAGTATTGTTGTCCGGGCTTATAGAAATGATGTCGTTGTTTGTTGCATCGTTGATCGGGAACGGCAATTTTTGTGCCGGGCCCCAGCTGCTATCGACCTGTAGCGGCGATACCCAGATGTCATCGCATTCGTTATTTCTTGCCGCCGGATTGTCAAACCGATCACGACGGTTGAAATAAAGATTTTTTCCATCGGCAGTAATGATTGGTCCAAGCTCTGGAACACTGGAATTAACATTTGTACTCAGGAGTGCGCGTTTAATCCCAACATTATGTTGTTTGGATAAATTGATCCCATTGTTGTCTTGGTAAATAGTAAATCGTTCTACTGCTACTTTTGAATTTTCTCCTACTCTGAAGCCGGCTTTATTTCCAGGAAGGGCAAGGTTGTCGAAAGTTTCCAGCTGGACATTATTAATATAAAAAGAAGTATGAATTCCCTGTCTTTCAATTTTCATCACGACGTCTCTTTTCAACGCAATAGCCGGGCTGCTTGCAAAGCATCGCGAAGCGTTTGTGCCCCTGTTGATATTGACATTTACGTTATTTTTGATTGTATAAATGGAATAAGTATTGTCGCTGTAAAAACGAAAAGTAAACTGATTGCCATAATAACTATAGAAATACATTTCTACATAATTGAACGGGATCTCAGTGATAAAAGGAATTTCAAATGAATAATCTTTGTCGTCGTTTAGAGGAAAAGCGAAGTGGCAGCTTAGTGCATTTTTTCTGGCGTGGATATGGTACTTACCATTAGAGATCGTCGCTGTATAGTCGGCGGTGGTAGTAATAGCAGAAAGCAAATCATTCGTCGTCCATTTTTGATTGTTGTTGTCAAATTCGTCGGAAAAAAGAATTGGATTTTGGGAAAAAACCTCGAGCGAAAAAAAGAGGAAAGCGAACAGAAGATTTTTTTTCATGGGGTTAGTAGTAGGTTTTATAAGTTAATATAGAAAAATCATTTTGTTTCGCCAACAATACAGTGGTGGGACCACGTTGATGGGTGGGACCCAAGGTTATGAGTAGGTAGTAAAAATTATTAA